>ERZ791902.70-NODE-70-length-89034-cov-55.676171_pt1 | contig 89034 bp, 76 predicted proteins | sample MGYA00510149_ERZ791902 | MGnify/ENA primary metagenome ERZ791902 (study PRJEB30046, sample SAMN00792060) | human gut metagenome | study: EMG produced TPA metagenomics assembly of the A metagenome-wide association study of gut microbiota in type 2...
GGGGGGGGGGGGGGGGCGGGTTTGTAACCCGCGGCAGCAGCAGGTTGCTTATAGTCGCTTAGCGACTATAAGTAGATGCTCAAAACTTGCTGCTGCCGCGGGGTACAAACCCGCCCCCCAATTAGGCAGACAAATTGCAGTTTATATTCACTACTCTAAGAAATACCTTATAGTCCTCTGCATATCAAGAGCCACGAACGAAAAAAATGCAGCGAACGCCCCTTGTTGTAAAATAAAATAATAACTTTGCAGCAAAACGATAGAAGAAAAGCAATTACACAAGCATTGACATGAATATCAGTATATTAGGTTCGGGAAACGTGGCGACATTACTATCAAAAGCATTCATAAAGGTAGGACACACCATTGATGCCGTTTATAGCCGCAACATAGAACACGCACAGACTTTAGCCGAAGCTATCGGTTGTCCCCGTGCTATCAATCATACTGATTTACTGCCCAAAAGCGACATTTACCTCTTTGCTTTAAAAGACGATTCCTTAGCTTCTGTTATACAACAACTTTCGCAAAACATTCATGCGAGGAAGGGAACATGGATTCACACAGCAGGGAGTGTTCCACTCTCTGTATTTCCCAAAAGCGTTCAGTGCGGTGTACTCTATCCCATGATGACACTGAGCAAAGACAAGGACATTGACTTTAAAACGATCCCGCTTTTCGTTGAAGGCAACACACCTCAATCGTTCAAAATGGTAGAGGACTTAGCGAATGAACTATCAGACACGGTATATCCGCTTGACTCTGCCAAGCGCAAGAAGTTGCACTTAGCAGCCGTATTTGCCAACAACTTTACCAACCATTGTTGTACATTGGCTTACCACCTACTCGAAAAGAACGGCATCGCCCCCACTGTCTTGCTCCCCATCATTGACGAGACAGCGCAAAAGCTCCACCACCTCTCCCCTACCGAGGCACAGACGGGTCCTGCCAAGAGGTGGGACGAGAAGGTCATGAACGAGCAACTTCACGAATTAGCTGACGAGGCTGAACTTCAGGAGATATACCGATTAATGAGCCAAAGCATTCACCAACATAGCCATAGCGAGCATGATTAACTACGACTTACGAAAGATACGAGCCTTAGCCTTTGACGTTGACGGTGTGTTAAGCACCAGCAATGTTTTGCTAATAGAAGGTGGACAACCTTGTCGAACGGCAAACACGAAAGATGGCTACGCATTGCAATTGGCCATAAAGTACGGCATTGAGATTGCTATCATTACAGGGGGCAACAGTCCCATTGTACGCCAACGCTACGAGTCATTAGGCATCAAGAGCATCTTTATGGGAGCTGCCGTAAAGATAGAATGCTTTGACCAGTGGCTGGCCCAAAAGGGATTACGCCCCGACGAAGTACTCTATATGGGCGACGACATACCTGACTACGAAGTCATGAAGAAGTGTGGCTGCCCTTGCTGCCCTAACGATGCGGCTATCGAGATAAAAGATATCGCACGCTACGTAAGTCCGCTCGAGGGTGGATGCGGTTGTGTACGCGACATCGTTGAACAAGTATTGCGCGCTCAAGGACTTTGGATGGCCGACAATCGCGCTTTTGGATGGTAATCAATCATATTGCACCTAATTTAACAAAGAAAAACTTTAATCATCATAAACCAGACTGCCATGCTTGACAATTTAAAAAAATACAACATCGTATTAGCGAGCAATTCACCACGCAGAAAAGAGTTGCTGCAACGTATGGGAGTAAACTTTAAAGTACGCACCTTATTTGGCATTGACGAAAGTTACCCAGACTCCTTACGTGGCGAAGACATAGTGCGTTACATTTCACGTAACAAAGCACAAGCTTATCGTTCGTCAATGGCACCGAATGAACTGCTTATCACAGCCGACACGATTGTGTACGTTGAAGGCGAAGTTATGGGCAAGCCCAAGACGGCTGAACAGGCCAAAGAGATGTTACACAAGCTTTCAGGTAAATCACACCAAGTTATTACAGGCGTTACAATCGTTACGGCTGATCGTACTGAAGACTTTGGCGTAACGAGTCAAGTAAAGTTTGCCGAGATAACCGACGAAGAGATTAACTTTTACGTTGACAACTACTTACCCTTTGACAAGGCGGGTGCTTATGGTATTCAGGAGTGGATTGGCATCGTAGCCGTTGAGGAGATTAAAGGCAGTTACTTCAACGTTGTCGGTCTGCCAGTGCAACGCCTTTATCAGAAGCTCAAGACTTTTTAAATCCGCATAGTTTCCCGACCTTAACATTCTTCATCATGCTAAAGCTATATGACAAAAACAATCCACCAGAGCGCATTGCACAAGTTGTGGCCACACTGCGTGATGGAGGAGTTATCATTTTTCCTACAGGTACAACGTACGCATTAGGTTGTCACGCGCTAAAGGAGCGTGCTGTTGAGCGCATCTGCAACATTCGAAATATCAACCCTGCCAGCCACCCATTGTCGGTCATTTGTTACGACATGAGTGCGATTAGCGAATACGCACGCATTTCGACGCCTACGTATAAGGTAATGAAGCGCAACTTGCCTGGGCCTTTTACTTTTATCATTCCTGGCAAGAACAAGTTACCCAAGATATTCCGTTCACGCAAAACGGGCGAAATTGGTATCAGAATGCCTGACAGCCCTATTCTGCGCGATATTCTGCGCGAGCTCGATGCTCCCCTTATGACAGCATCATTGCCCACTGAAGGCTATGACGACGATGCCTACCGCACTGACCCTGACTTAATAGACGAGACTTTTGGCAATCAAGTTGACCTCGTCATTGACGGAGGAATGGGTTACTTAGGCGAAACAACGATTATTGACTGCCACGACGATAGCTTTGAAGTGATACGTCAAGGCGATGGCATACTCATGTAAACCAACCAAAATGAAAAAGACTTTTCTACTTTCTGCACTCGTATTGTGCACTATAACGTCGTTCATTACAAGTTGCTCTGACGACAACGAGCATAGCAGTAAATACAATTCTATGCCACCCACCTTCAACGACTTGACCGTAAAGGAAATCTCAACAAATAGTACGACCTTACACACAGGCGAGAAACTTGTCGCTACACTGCAACAAGCCAAAATTGGCAAACTGCTCTACAAGGCTAAATACGAATGGGCTATTAACCCCGAAACAGAAGGCAACTCACAGAAGTACAAGACTGTGGTCATCTACGACCAAGAGCCGCAAAACCCAACGGACACGCTCATTATCAACACGCCAGGCACGTATACGCTTACATTCAAGGGTACATACGATGCCTCCGCACACACCACGCTTTGGAGAGAAAGCGGAGCTGATCAAAGCAGCAACTTTTGGCCTGACAACTTAGGTAAAGTTACCTACAGCTCACGTGGTGAATTCGGATTTACCGTTGTAGCAACCAAGAAGATTACTGTTCAATAATATCACTATCTAAAGACGAGCAATAACAACACACGCGTGTATTGGCTCGTCTTTTTTTATTTTCAGTAAAACACGACCATTGACTCCATGAAAAACGACCTTTACAACGACACCTTGCCTATCATGCGCGATACGCCCTTCGCCTCACTCATGAACCGACGCATCTATAATGTGCTATTAATTGCCACTCCTTACGATGCCTTTATGCTTGAAGACGACGGACGCGTAGACGAAGAGATTTTTAATGAATACGCATCGCTCAACCTGCGCTATCCACCCCGCTTTACGCGTGTCACCACACAAGAGGAGGCATTGACAATCATGTCCGACCGCCATTTTGAGTTGGTCATCATTATGCCCAACCTTGCAGACAACGCGTCCTTTAAACTCGCAGCCCCGATTAAGGAACTTCACCCCAACGTGCCTATTGTGATGCTTACGCCTTTCTCGAAAGAAGTGAAGCTACGCATCAGCGAGTCAAATATGCACGACATCGACTACGTCTTTTCGTGGTTGGGAAACGCTGAACTACTACTCGCCATTATTAAGCTCATCGAAGACAAGATGAACGCCCCACACGACGTTAACGAAGTGGGGGTGCAAGCTATCGTATTAGTTGAAGACTCTGTGCGATTTTACTCTTCAGCCCTTCCGCTGCTTTACCGAACTATCTTAGAGCAAAGCCGTGAGTTTGCTAAAGAAGCGCTCAACGATCACTTAAAGATGCTACGTATGCGCGGTCGCCCCAAAGTGTTATTAGCCCGTAGCTACGAAGAGGCCGAACAGCTTTGCCACGTCTACAGCCGCAACCTCTTGGGCGTTATCACCGACATTAGTTTTAATTGCAATGGGCAGAAAGATGTCACCGCTGGAGTTGCGCTCTCAAGAGCCTTGCTGAGCAACGATGCTCACCTGCCGATTATCATGCAATCGTCCGACCATGCAAACAAATGCTTTGCAAACGAATTGGGTTTGTCGTTTGTACAGAAACACGCCAAGACTTACCCCACTGACCTACACAATGCTATTATACGTCATTTCGGCTTTGGCGACTTTGTGGTTACCGACCCTTCGACGCATCACGAACTGCTGAGGATTAAGAACCTTAAAGACCTACAACTCCACCTCAACGACATTCCCGACGACCTACTCTATCAACATCTCGAGCAAAACAACATTTCGCGCTTCTTATATTCACGCGCTATCTTTCCTCCTGCTGAAGTGCTACGTCAACACGACGTAACACAATATAATAATATGCATGAGGCCAGAGTTTACATCAGCCAACTGATTGACCGCTATCGAACGATGAAGCACGCGGGGGTTGTGGCCGTATTCCACAAAGAGGACTACGACAACTACAATAACTTTACACGCATCGGCAAAGGTTCTTTAGGCGGAAAAGGACGCGGTTTGGCTTTTATGAACTCGTTTATTAAGCAGTATCTACTACAACACGACAAAGAATCAGCCATAAGAGTCGACATACCCAAAACGGTGATTATATGCACCGACGTATTTGACACGTTTATGAACGACAATCACCTATACCCCATAGCGCTGAGCGATGCAAGCGATGCAGACATCTTCGCGACTTTTCAAAGAGCCGTCCTCCCGCAAAAAGTGATTGAAGATTTGACAACGTTACTCTCGTCTGTTGAAAAACCTTTAGCGATACGCTCCTCCAGCCTATTAGAGGACTCTCATTTTCAGCCATTCGCAGGCGTTTATTCCACCTACATGGTAGCACACAATGCCCCCAAGCCGCAGATGTTAGCTAACGTACGCGCTGCCATTAAGGGCGTTTACGCTTCTGTATTTTTTAAGCAGAGTAAGAACTACCTCAACGCCACCCAAAACCTTATCGACCAAGAGAAGATGGCAATCGTTATTCAAGAGGTAGTCGGGAGCGTACACGACACGCTCTTCTACCCCACCCTATCAGGCGTTGCACGTTCATACAACTTTTATCCTTTCGAAAACGAGAAGGCCGAAGACGGAGTTATCAATATCGCATTGGGCCTTGGCAAACAAATTGTAGACGGTGGCAAGTCGCTCCGTTTTTCGCCTCAGCGTCCCAAGAGTCCACTTCAGACTGCGACCATAGCCAACGCCTTGAGCGACACGCAAGATTCTTTCATTGCACTCAACTTACAACAGGCCAACGAACCCCTTGCGCTCAACGATAGTTACAATCTCAAGCGCTTGCAGCTAAAGGACTTTCCACTAAACGATACCGATGCTCCTTACATCTTTTCTACTTACGACTGGCAAAACAATCGCATAATTCCGGGTCTTCACCCCGAGAGCGGCCGCAGCATCGTAAGCTTTCAGTCACTGCTCAATCATTCCCTATTGCCCCTCAGCAACATTATTGACAGGCTCATGAAATTGGGCAAAGACGAAATGAGGCGCGACGTTGAAATAGAGTTTGCCATGCAATTAACGTCCAACAGTTCCGCAGAGTTCTTTCTGCTTCAGATTCGTCCCATAGCTAACAATAATATAAATAACGAATCCTTTCATACGTCAGATTTTGGCAATCACACGAAGTTGATTAGTTCGAGTCGTGTATTGGGCAACCTTATTAATAGGAGTATACAGGACATTATTTATGTCAAGAACGACCATTACTCTGCAGCACAAAGTAGAGAAATCGCCCAACTTATCGCCCAAGCGAATACATCATTCATGACGAAGCATAAAGACTATCTGCTTATAGGCGCAGGTCGTTGGGGAAGCTCTGACCCCGCACTGGGCATTCCTGTGCGTTGGGCTGACATTGCAGGCGTTGGCGCTATTGTCGAAACTGAAATGAAACAACGTCACATTGACGCAAGTCAGGGTTCGCACTTTTTCCAAAACCTTACTTCGTTAGGCATACCTTACTTTACGCTCTCAGTCGCTGACACGGATTACGAATTTAACAAAATGTGGTTTGAAGCGGCGCCAGCCTCTTTTGAGAACGAACACATTCGCCTCATCTACTTAACTTCTCCCCTTCTAATAGCCGTTGACGGCAAAAGTCAGAAAGGCGTCATTGCCTTCGGCCAATAAGTAAGGCTTTTTTCAAAAAAGGAGTGCTCTGCATAAATAAAGTTACAAATATGCCATATTTTACCTATAAATATAAATTTATGTAAGAATTCTCGGCATCATATAAACATTTTGTATTATATTTGCAATAAATAAATACCAACTGATACAAAGCTACAACGCTTTGTATCACATATCTATCAAAAACAGAGCATCTCTAAACAACTAAAGCAATGATATACGATTTAGACATGATTCGTACCTTTTATGCCACCTACATGGAACGCATAAAGAACGTACGCACACAAATAGGCAAACCATTAACTTATGCCGAGAAGGTGTTATTTGCCCACCTTGCCGACTCCTCTACACTACAGAAAGGCGGCTTTAAACGTGGACAAGACTACGCACAATTCTATCCGAATCGTGTCTGCATGCAAGATGCCACTGCACAAATGGCCATTTTGCAGTTTATGAATGCTGGCCGCGATAGCGCTGCAGTACCAAGTACCATTCATTGCGACCACTTAATACAAGCTTACAAAGGAGCTTCGATTGACTTACCTACCGCCAAGCAGACCAATAAAGAGGTTTACGACTTCTTGCATTCTGCTGCCGAACGATACGGCATGGGATTTTGGGGACCTGGAGCAGGCATTATTCACCAAGTGGTATTAGAGAACTATGCCTTCCCTGGTGGCATGATGGTGGGCACCGACTCTCACACCCCCAACGCAGGCGGTCTGGGTATGGCTGCAATTGGCGTAGGCGGAGCTGATGCCGTTGACGTCATGGTTGGAAGCACATGGGAATTGAAAGTGCCCCGACTCATCGGTGTTAAGCTAATCGGTAAACTTTCAAGTTGGGCTTCACCTAAAGACGTTATTCTATACCTTGCAGGTAAACTTACAACCAAAGGCGGAACAAATGCCATTATTGAATATTTTGGTCCTGGTGCTGAAAGCATTCCCGCTACGGGTAAAGCTACTATCTGCAATATGGGAGCTGAAGTGGGAGCTACGACTTCAATGTTTGCATACGACCAGCAAATGGGGGCTTACCTCGAAGCTACCAACCGACAAGAGGTAGCGCACTTGGCTAATGAGATAGCTAACGATTTGAGAGCCGATGACGAAGTATTAGCCCACCCCGAAGCGTATTACAACGAGTTCATTACCATCAACTTAGACGAACTCACTCCTTATATTAATGGACCGTTTACTCCTGACGCAGCACGCAGCATCAGCCTTATGCCACAAACCGTAACAAACGAAGGTTACCCCGAAAAGGTGGACGTGTGCTTAATAGGCTCTTGCACCAACTCTTCTTATCAAGACATGGCACGTGCCGCCTCTGTTGTAAAATTCTATAGAGAGCATGGATATGAACTGAAAGCTCAACTTATTGTCTGTCCCGGTTCGGAATTGGTTCATGCCACAGCGGAGCGTGACGGCATTCTACAAATCTTCACGGAAGCGGGGGCTACGATTATGACTAACGCTTGTGGCCCTTGCATTGGTCAATGGAAAAGAATTACTGACGACAACACGCGTCGCAATAGCATCGTCACGAGCTTTAACCGCAACTTTGCGAAACGTGCCGACGGCAATCCTAACACGCATGCTTTTATTACTTCTCCCGAAGTGGCCGTGGGTTATGCCTTTACGGGTACACTACTCGAACACCCTTCGACTTCAACCCACTGGCCAGCGTTTGCCCCCATGGGTGAGGCGTTGCCACAAAAGGGGTATAACACAGAGGACGATAAGGTAGTTAATAGCAAACCTGCCTACGCTTCACAGCCTAACTCCAATCAGGTCGTAAACATTGCTCCCGATAGCGAACGCCTACAACGACTTGCCCCATTCGCTCCATGGGACGGTAATGACTTTACACACCTTCCACTGCTGATCAAAACGAAGGGAAAATGTACGACTGATCACATTTCAATGGCTGGTCCTTGGTTGCGCTATCGCGGTCACTTACAAAATATTTCACGTAACCTCTTATTAGGAGCAATTAATGCCTTTACGGGCGAAGCTGGCATCGTAACCGACTCGCTGAACAGCAATAAATGTGAGGTTTGGAAAGTAGCGGAACACTATCGCAACGAATGCAGCGGTAGCATTATCGTGGCTGAAGATAATTATGGAGAAGGCTCAAGCCGTGAACACGCTGCCATGGAGCCTCGCTACTTGGGCGTGAAAGTGGTACTTGCTAAAAGCTTTGCACGCATTCACGAAACGAACTTGAAGAAGCAGGGCATCTTAGCTCTTACTTTTGTTCAACCTTCGGACTACGAAAAGATTAAGGAGGGCGACACGTTTGACGTTGCTTGCGCTGACATTCACGTTGGTACCCCCATTCAGATAGTCGTTCACCATACGGACGGAAGCACTGACAACATCACAGCGCAACATACTTATAATGAATTGCAGATAAAGTGGTTCAAAGCGGGTTCTGCCTTAGCAGCACTTTAAGAAGTACCCAAAAGGAAGAGAAACTCATTTCGACAAGCTTTCTAACAACATAAAACGAATTAAGATGACGCAAACTAAGATACAAATACTTGCTGACGGCAAACTCATTGTTCCTAATCAAGTAGAAGTTCCATTCATTACAGGCGACGGCATCGGACCTGAAATTATGCCAGCCATGCAACAAGTGGTCGACGCTGCTGTCAAGGCTTCCTTCGGCAACGAACGACAGATTATCTGGAAAGAAGTAGCTGCTGGCCAACACGCATACGACACGTTAGGCACTTACTTGCCCAACGAGACGCTTAAAGCTTTTGCCGACTACCACGTGGGCATAAAAGGCCCACTTACAACCCCAGTAGGCGGTGGCATACGATCGCTTAACGTTGCCATGCGTCAAGGACTCGACCTTTATGTCTGTCTGCGTCCAGTACGTTGGTTTAAAGGTATCGAATCGCCTGTAAAACACCCAGAACGCGTTAACATGGTGGTGTTCCGTGAAAATACGGAAGACATCTACGCGGGCATTGAATGGAAGGCGAACTCACGCGAGGCAAGACTATTCTACGAATTCTTACACGATGAAATGGGCGTAACAAAGGTTCGCTTCCCCGAAACATCGGCCTTTGGCGTTAAACCCGTATCAGCTGAGGGGTCGAAACGACTCGTTAAGGCGGCCTGCCAGTATGCCATTAATAATGGGACGAACCATGTTACCTTAGTACACAAGGGCAACATCATGAAGTTTACCGAAGGTGGATTTAAGGCATGGGGCTACGAAGTGAACGATGATGCTTTTGAGGGAAAAGTAAGAATGGACGATTGCATCTGTGACGCTTTCCTACAAAACGCGCTTTTGAAACCTGAAGCTTACGACGTTATTGCTACCATGAACCTAAATGGTGACTACATATCAGATATGTTGGCCGCACAAGTAGGTGGCATTGGCATTTCACCAGGAGCCAACATTAATTATGAAGCAGGACGCGCTGTGTTTGAAGCGACACACGGAACGGCTCCCGACATCGCAGGCACCAATCAAGCTAATCCCTGCTCGCTTATTCTCTCAGGCGTCATGATGCTTGAGCACCTTGGTTGGAATGATGCGGCCGAGCGCATTACTCATTCATTAGAACAATTGTTTGGCAATGGATATGCAACTGCTGACTTAGCTCGCTTTATGCAAAACGGCCACGCACTTGGCACAAAGGAGTTCGCGAATGCACTTAGCGAATGCGTTGCTAAGTAAAAACTACAACACGATGACAGATAAGAAAGAATACCTTATATATAAGTTGTCTGACAACATGAAGAGTTGCATCAAGATTGATGCCGAACTCTTTAGGAAGCTTGACGTAAAGCGCGGACTGCGTAATGAAGACGGTACAGGTGTACTCGTTGGACTGACGAACATTGGTAATGTTGTTGGCTACGAGCGAACAGAAGAAGGACTTCAACCTATTGAGGGTAAACTCTTTTTCAGAGGATACGAAATAGCTGACTTGGTACACGCTGTGCTGAATGAAGAGCGTTTTGGATTTGAAGAGGTGGCCTACCTGCTCCTTTCTGGCAGACTGCCTGACGCTGAGGAGTTGGAACAATTCCGACGCCTGCTCATTGACAATATGCCATTGATGTCAAAGACTACGCTTAACATTGTTGAATTGGAGGGCAGCGACATCATGAATATATTAGCTCGCAGTGTACTCGAACTCTACACCTACGACGCTAACCCCGACGACATCTCGCGCGATAATCTGATGCGGCAAAGCATCGAACTTATCTCTAAGTTCCCGACTATCATTGCTTATGCTTATAACATGTTGCGTCATAAGGCTTTGGGCCGCTCGCTTCACATTCGCCACCCGAAAGAAGGCTTCTCGTTGGCCGAGAATTTCCTTTATATGCTCTTGGGCAATCACTACACGCCTCTTGACGCACGCACGCTCGACCTTCTGCTGATATTACAAGCTGAGCATGGCGGTGGTAATAACTCTACATTTACCGTTCGCGTCACTTCGTCAACCTGTACCGACACGTATTCTTCTATTGCCGCTGGTATCGGTTCTCTCAAAGGTCCTAAGCATGGTGGTGCCAACATTCGTGTGCATCACATGATCGAACACTTGAAACAGAACATTCGCCATTGGGACGACGAAGAAGAGATAAGCCACTATCTACACAAGATTGTTAAGAAAGAGGCTTATGACGGTACAGGCTTAATATATGGTATAGGACATGCGGTTTATACGCTATCAGACCCACGTGCTGTGTTGCTTAAAGAAATGGCTCGTAAGTTAGCCGAAGAGAAAGGACGCACCGAGGAATTTGAATTTATGGAGCGCATTGAAAAGCTATCAGTTGAAGCCGTTTACGATATAAAAGGACGCAACAAGAAACTCTGCGCCAACGTCGACTTCTACTCTGGTTTCGTTTACGACCTCATCGGCCTCCCCATTGAGATATACACACCACTTTTTGCCATGGCACGCATCGTGGGTTGGTGTGCTCACCGCAATGAAGAACTTGGCTTCGTGGGTCGACGCATCATTCGTCCTGCTTACCGTTGCGTAGCTGAGTTAAAAGAATATAAGCCTGTGACTGAAAGATAAATAACATTTTAGGGTGCATCAAGATGTCATTTCATGAGAATTGACATCTTGACACACCCACTTCTACTAAGGGGTGTTCTAAAAAAATATTTTAGGACACCCCTTAATCCGTAAGCATCCTATGTAAACTTTTCTACATAGCGTCTAAACCGGCTTAATCCTTCAACCAAAGTAGCACGCGGACAAGCTATATTCCAGCGCATAAAGCCTTCACCTGCTGAGCCATACAAGTTTCCTGCATTCAACCATAATTTAGCCTCATCAATTAGCTGTTCTTCAAGTTCGCTGGACTTCGTATTTAACTTACTACAATCCATCCACACAAGATACGTACCTTCTAAATCGGCTATGGGGAAGGAAGGTAAATGCTCGTGACAGAAGTCACGCATATACTGATAATTGCCCCATATATAGTCTATCAATTGGTTTAACCATTCCTCTCCTTCATTATAAGCGGCCTCAGTGGCTATAACTCCGAAGGGATTGACATCGCACACCTCATTGTCGTTAATGGCTCGATCAATGCGTGCACGCATCTGAGCATCAGCGCAAACAATGTTGGCAATCTGCAATCCTGCTATATTGAAGGCTTTGCTGGGCGATATGCACGTTACGGAATGTTGTAAGAATTCTGCTGATAGGGAAGCGAAAGGGGTATAACACTGGCCTGGCATTACCAATTCACAATGTATCTCGTCCGAGACAACGGTCACGTTATGACGCAAACATATCTCGCCAATACGCGTGAGTTCCTCACGCGTCCAAACTCTACAAGCAGGATTGTGGGGATTACATAACAACATTACCTTTACTTGTGGATCAGCAGCTTTCTGCGCTAAGTCATCGAAATCAATCTCGTAAGTATGACCAGTATAGACTAAGGACGACGATACGATATCGCACCCATTATTACGAATGGAAGAGAAGAAGCAATTATAAACTGGCGTTTGTACCAATACTTCATCGCCTGGTTGCGTCAGGGCCTTTAATACAGCTGATATGGCTGGCACCACGCCCGACGTATATATTATCCAATCCTTCTCCACCTGCCACGCATGCCGACGGGCAAACCACGACGTTACGGCTTGATAATAGCTTTCGGGAACGCGCGTATAGCCAAATATGCCATGCGCCACTCGGCGTTGTAAGGCAGCGATAATGGCGGGAGACGTCTTGAAATCCATATCGGCCACCCACATCGGTAGCACATCAGCATCGGAGGCGCTGTCCCACTTATAAGAATTGGTATCACGGCGGGGAACGACTTTGTCAAAATCGAATTTCATGTCTTTTTCTTTACTTTTCTCTGATAACGATTTCACAATTTGCAGGCGACTTTATGTGTTCGTCTATCGTAACGGAACCTATCGCATCAGCCACGATGCACCCTGACATCGGATTTTTAATGTTTGTTACTGCGCCACGAATGTCCGCCTGAAGGGTTGAGTCTTCAAACATTCGGTCGCAATCTGGACCAAAGGTACAATTCTCCAAAACTAAATCCTGGGCATAGCACAATGGTTGTTCACCTGTTATGTGGCAATTGACAAGGCGAAGATGTTTCGAGTGCCAACCCAAATACTCTCCATTGAGTTCGGAGTCATAGATAGTTACGTTCTCTACCTCCCAAAAGGCATCTTTCGTCGTAATCTTAGCATTGCGCACTACTACATTCTTTACGTACTGAAAGACATACTTCGCATCACTTACTAAGCCATCGACTTCAACGTTTTGACAGAACATGAAGGGATATGTACCGCCGTGTAGCTCAACGTCCGTCAACTTCAAGCCATTTACCTTCCAGAAGGTTTCATCTGCATCGTTGATTACGACCTTGTGTAACTGCAAGTTATTCATCTCGCGGAAGAACTTTGGGCCATCTATCACGCAATCACTCATTTTCATATCATCTGAATACCAAATGGCACTACGTGATTCGGGGGCAAAATAGCAATGGTCTATAACCGAGCCCTTAACATGCCACCAAGGGTACTTGCCATAAAAATGGCATCCCGTTGCTTCAAGGTCTTCACAACACTTTATGCCCGACTCGCCGTCAACGATTGTTACATTTTCAAGTCGCGTATGCTTAATGGCAAACAAAGGACGTTCGCCATAAAATTTCTCATCTTTTATTACTTCCATGATTTCGCATTTATTTATCATACCGCAAAAGTACAAATTAAAAGTAAACTACTTAGGTAGACATATTACGGAATATATAACCTTAATTACTGCCTTTCGGTTTAGCCATCGCTTCTTAACGGAATGACTTTCAGCCAGCGTTGACGGAATAGACGTATTAAGAATATTACACCACGGAAGCTCAGCTCTACACACATCGCTATCCATACTCCCTTCAAGCCAAACGAAGGAGCAAGCAGCGCTGCTAACGACAAGCGGACGGCCCAAATACTAAAGAAATTCATTAAGCAGGGTATCAACGTACTGGCCGCTCCCACAAACACTCCGTATGCTACAATCGAAGCGGCAAACATGGGTTCAGCAAAGGCTTCTATGCGCAATGCCATTGTACCAAGCTGACGAATTTCATCAACGGGGGTCATAATGCCGATTATCTGTGGAGCGAAAGCATACATCAAAACGCCCATTACACTCATTACGGCCATGCCCATAAAGACGGTTATATAGGCAAAGCTGCGTGTTAGATCTCGCCTTCCTGCACCAAAGCTCTGCCCTACCAAAGTGGTAGCTGCGTCGGCTATGCCATAGCCTGGCATATAGCAAAGGCTTTCGGCCGTTATGGCAAACGAATTGGCTGCTATCGCACAAATGCCTAACGGTGCTACGATTACGGTAATCATTATTTGTGCACAACAGATGATGGTATGCTCTATGCCCATTGGTAGACCGATACGCAAGGCCTTCCGTATGGTATCAAGTTTCGGACGAAAGCAGCCTTTATTCTTTGCCAAACTTAACTCTAGAGAGCGATACCATAAATACCACAACATTACGGCTGCTACTAACGACTCTGCCACGACCGTACCTAAAGCAGCTCCGCCCACGCCTAAACCTGCCCCGAATATAGGCACATCATATCCACCTATGCTTAAATAGCGTGTAGGAAATATCAAGAAAAAGTTGAGCAACACATCGAGCATACACATCGACACACCTAACAGACTCGCTACATGCATATTGCCACTACAACGCAACATGCCACTTGCTAAAAAGCTTAACTGTAGTGCAGGAAGAAAGAGCGAGAAAATGAAGAAGTAAAGCGAGGCATCATGCCGTATAGCCACATCGCCTCCCAACCAATAGGGTAAATACGTGCTTATCGACATACCTAACACTGATACGGCCAATCCCCATATCACTATGGCTGTAAACGACTGACGCAACACGGCACGTGCTCCTTGCATGTCGCCAGCTCCTATCCGATGTGCCACTTGCACCGTAAAACCTGTTGACGCAGCTGAACACAATCCCCCAAATAACCACGTAGTAGTTGATACCAATCCAATTGAAGCCGAAGCTTCAGCTCCCAAACTACCTACCATTGAGGCATCTATATATTGCATCACAATTGACGACAATTGAGCTATAATCGCTGGAACACTAAGATATACCACCAACCGCAATCGCTGCCCCAATGTCATTGGCTCGCCACTACGAATTAGTGACAATAAATGCTTCGATTTATCTGATTGCTTCATTCACAATTTCTTACAATTTGAAAATTCTAAGTAGGTGTTCAAAATTAGTTGATATGAATTGGTGCAGTATTTCGTTCAGAAACATAGGTTGAAGAGGGAGCGTAGCGGGCTACGTGACCGATGAAACCTATGTTTCTGGGCGAAAGAATGCGCCAAGGCATATCGACTAATTCTGAACATGATTAATTTTGAATACCCACTTATCACGCATATAGCTATACAACGCTTTCATACGTGGACGATTGCGACGCGCATAAAAGGCACGTCACAAAATTAGGGAATTTATCGACATTCAAGCATAATGTCAACAAACTCCCTAATTTATGGATAAAGGCTATTCTTATAATTAACTTCAATCGAGGTAACTCGGTTTATTCCCACTCAATTGTTGAAGGTGGCTTTGACGAGATATCGTAGCATACGCGGTTTACACCTTTAACGTGATTGATAATGTCATTCGACACCTTTGCCATAAAGTCATAAGGCAAGTGAGCCCAGTCAGCAGTCATCGCATCAGTGCTTGTCACTGCACGTAAAGCTACGGGGTGTTCGTACGTACGCTCATCACCCATTACACCTACCGAACGAACAGTTGAAAGTAATACGGTGCCTGCTTGCCATATTTGGTCGTAAAGGCTTACTTCTATTTCGCCATTTTGCATATCGGCGGGGACGCCTGCTGCTAAGACGCGGCGTGCTTCTTCGCCTGAAAGTTTCACCTTATAGTCGCGCAAGCCACGGATGTAGATGTCGTCAGCATCTTGTAGTATGCGAACCTTCTCTGGTGTAATATCTCCTAATATACGAACGGCTAAACCAGGACCGGGGAAGGGGTGACGAGTAATCAAATGTTCTGGCATACCCATTGAACGACCTACACGACGCACCTCGTCCTTAAACAACCATTTTAATGGTTCGCAAAGTTGTAAGTTCATTTCCTTAGGCAATCCGCCTACGTTATGATGACTCTTGATTACCTTTCCCGTAATATTTAATGATTCAATGCGGTCAGGGTAGATTGTACCTTGTGCTAACCACTTAGCTCCTGTCTGTTTCTTTGCCTCTGCATTGAACACTTCTACAAAGTCGCGACCAATAATTTTGCGTTTCTGCTCTGGGTCGGTAACACCGGCCAAGTCAGCAAAGAACTTTTCACTTGCATCAACGCCTATTACATTCAAGCCTAAGCACTTGTAGTCGTTCATTACATCGCGGAACTCATTTTTGCGCAACATACCATGGTCTACGAAGATACAAGTAAGATTATTACCAATTGCCTTGTGGAGCAATACAGCTGCAACAGAGCTATCTACGCCACCAGAGAGGCCAAGAATTACTTTATCATCTCCCAATTGTGCTTTCAATTCTGCAACCGTGGTATCGACAAATGAGGCAGGACTCCAATCTTGACGGCTACCACAGATGTCGACTACAAAGTTTTTAAGCAATTGCGTGCCTTGTAATGAGTGAAACACCTCTGGGTGGAATTGTACACCCCAAAGTTTTTCATTATCTGCTTGATAGGCTGCATACTTTACCTTTGAGGTGGAAGCAATACAATGGAAGCCTTCGGGTATGGCTGTAATTGTGTCGCCATGACTCATCCACACTTGTGAGTTTTCATCAAAACCCTTAAACAAAGGATTTTCATGTTCGAACGTTTCGAGATTTGCGCGACCATACTCACGACTGCCTGCAGGTTCGACTTTACCACCATAAAGTTGAGCCATATATTGTGCACCATAGCAAATACCAAGAATAGGATATTTACCACGGATTTGACTTAAATCAACCTTGAAAGCCTCTGGATCATATACGCTGTAAGGAGAACCCGAGAGGATAACACCTATCACAGACTCGTCATCGTGAGGAAACTTATTATAAGGTAGAATTTCGCAGAACGTGTCGAGTTCGCGCAAGCGACGACCTATGAGTTGCGTCGTTTGTGAGCCGAAATCGAGAATAATGATTTTCTGTTGCATACGGAAATAGTTATGTTTCTGTATGCAAAGATAGTGCAAGGCGAGCGCAATGCAAAATGAAAGTCAAAAAACTTTCATTTTCATTGCCGAGCCGCAGAGTTAATATAAACTACAAAACCGCCCCCCAATTAGGCAGATAAATTGCAGTTTTTTGTACGTATTTTCTATACGGCATTTTCAATATTTTGTTTTATCTTTCATGTTTCATTTTTATTTATAACTTATTGAAAATCAATCAGATAGAAAAGTGAAACATTACACTTGAATGTTTCACTTTAAGTTTCATGTTTCACACTATAAAACACTGAGGGAGCGATTGTGCGCTCCCACAGTGTTTTTGAATCGCTCCCTCAGTGTTTTTTATTTTCTCCCACAGTGTTTTCAACATGAAACGTTGAAACAAAAAATGAAACATCGTAATACTTAGTTTCATCATCTTAACAATTTGATTATCAATGCATTAAAACCTACATCTGAAACATGAAAGCAAAAACACCGATAGGTAAATACACGTAAGCGAACATTACCGATCCACTATTTATCTTTGCAATCATGCAAGCGTATATACCTTTATATATCAGCGACCGTCCCCTCCACGACTGAAAATAGCTTATAATCTTGCTGTGTTGAAGCTAAAATCTTGTCTAGATGATCCCTACGCGTATCAGTGATAAATATTTGTCCAAAATCTTGACTACTCACATAGTCAATAATGCGTTCAACTCGATGAGCATCTAATTTGTCGAAAATATCATCTAGCAGCAACAAAGGAGTACGATGTTCACCTTTATTCTTTAAAAAGATAAATTGCGAAAGTTTCATCGCAATAAAGAACGTCTTTTGTTGACCTTGCGAAGCTTCACGCTTTACGGGGAAGCCGTTTAGTGTCAGTTCTAAATCATCTTTATGCATACCATGCAAAGAATAACCAACAATGCGCTCCTTAGCACGCCAACTTTTCAACTGAGGGAAGAGTTCACCCCTATCTCCATGACTTGTATAGCGAATGTCAACTACTTCACTCTTATTATCTGAGAGACGCTGATAAAGATGAAGAAATATCGGCAAGAACGCTGTTACAAACTCCTTGCGCTCCTCATATATCACTTGACCGCTAACCGACATCATCTCCTCTAACACAGTCATCACATTCTCATCTGGTTCTTCATCTTGCTTCAGCAATGCGTTGCGCTGCTTTAATGCTTTATCATACCTTATTAAAGCATCTAAATAAGGTGCACTATATTGCATGATGACCATATCCATAAAACGCCGACGCTCTTCACTTCCCCCAAGTATTAATGCCGCATCTGCTGGCGCTATCATTACCATTGGTATGTGCCCTACATGATCAGAAATGCGCTTCACAAATTTACCATCTACCTTTACACGCTTCGGTGCGCCACGCTTCAAAGAGCAACAGACCTGTTGCGTTGCGCCCGACTCTAACTCATAGTTACCTTCTAAAATAAAATAGTCAGCCTCATGATTTAGGTTTAAAGTGTCCTGCGCACTAGCAAAGCCACGACAAAACGATAAATAATAAATTGCATCAAGCACATTGGACTTTCCCATACCATTTGCTCCCACGAAGCAATTAACATTGGGCGAAAGCGCCAAATCCGCCATCTGCAAATTACGATAATTGGTTATAGTTAAATGATTTAGTATCATACCTTTCTATCAAAATTATGAAGTGCAAAGTTAAAAATAAGCAAGTTCTAAAACCAATGGCAACACCGTAAATATCAACGAAAAGTAAAAAAAACAAGCGTTTACTTCACTACTTCTATGAAAAGTTGTAAATTTGCCCTGCAATTTTCTGAAACAAAAAAGAACAAAATACAATATGAGCAATCAAAAGAACACTCAACAAGCACTTGACGTAAACGAAACGCTTGCTAAATCAGAAGCTTTCTTTATCAAGTACAAGAAACAAGTAATCACTGCTATTGTAGCCGTCGCTGTAATTGTAGGTGGTACAGCTGCTTACATTTGGGGATATTCTAAGCCTCGCGAAGAAAAGGCACAAGAGAGCCTCGGCATCGTTATGCAACGCTACGTCATGGCTCAAGACTACGAACACGCTCTTAAGGGCGAAGGCAGCACACTTGGCTTGGCTAAAATAGCCGACAAATATAGCTCAACCGATGCAGGCAACATCGCTAAATACGAAGCTGGCCTTTGCAGCTATCAGTTAGGCAAGACAAAGGACGCTATCAAGTATCTCGAAGACTTTGATACAAAAGGCGATGCTACCATTTCAGCACAAGCACTCTCAGCACTTGCCAATGCCTACGCTACTGATAAGCAATTAGATAAGGCTGTTGAAACATTCAAGAAGGCCGCTGACGCAACTGACGTCCCCGCACTTTGTGCACAAGCTCTCTTTGACGCAGGCCTTATCCTTGAAAGCCAAAATAAAAAAGACGATGCTTTAAAGCTTTACCAAGACATCAAAGCAAAGTACCCCTCTGCCCCACTCTGCAACCGTCAGCAAAACAACGGTGTTGTACTTGATGCCGTTATCGACAAGTACATTGAGAGATTGAGCAAATAATCCTTTTGCACGAAAAGCAAGGAACACTATATATAAAGGTTAAAGTACAAAGTACAAATGCGAGGTGCGCAGACACCTATCATCTCAACTTTTTACTTTAACCTTTATCGTTTATCCTTTCCCATATAATACCATTAATACTATGTCATCTTCCAACTTTTCATATACAGCAGATCAAACCATCCCCATACCTGACGCAAGCGAAATGCGCTTTGGCATCATCGTCACGGAGTGGAATAATCATATTACTGACAAGTTGCTCGAAGGAGCTATTAAAGAATTAGGCAAAAATGGTGTTGCAGAAAACAATATTACCATTAAACGCGTACCGGGTAGCTTTGAATTAGTTTACGCTGCGTCACAATTAGCCAAATTTGGCCATGTTAACGGCATTATCATTATAGGCTGCGTCATTCGAGGCGATACGCCCCACTTCGACTACATCTGTCAAGGTGTGACCCAAGGCATAACTGAATTAAACGCGAAAGGCGACATTCCTGTTATCTTTGGCCTACTCACTGTCAACAATCACGAACAAGCCGAAGAACGCGCAGGCGGCCGACTAGGCAACAAGGGCGAAGAGTTCGCACTTACTGCCATTAAAATGGTTGACTACGCTTGGAAACTACAAAAGTAATTAAGACCTAATAAGTAATAATAAGTAGGCATTCAAAATTAGTTTATATAATCATTGTTCTGAATTAGTCGATATGTCTTGGCGCATTCTTTCGTTCAGAAATACCGCACCAATTCATATCAACTAATTTTGAACACCTACTTAGCACTAAAAAAGAGTGCATCATCTTTTGCAATCACAAATTAATATCCCAATAGTCCGTTGGATTTATGAACGCTGTCCATAAAATCAACGGACTATAAAGGTTAACATATCAAATCAAACGCATTATACGTTATATACGTACAAGACTAAAAACACCTTCTTACAATACCTTTCACACTCCTCAAAAAACAGTTTTACTACAAAAACGAACTTTTTTTTGAAAAAAAACGCAGAAACATTTGGTACGTATCAAAATAATGCCTACCTTTGCATCGCAATTCAGAAATAAGGGTTGCAAACAACAATAACGGGCAAATACCAGAGTGGCCAAATGGGGCAGACTGTAAATCTGCTGGCTTACGCCTTCGGTGGTTCGAATCCATCTTTGCCCACATAACGGCGCAGCTTTCACATCGAAAGTTGCGCCGTTAAGTTTTTTATTAACGAGACACAATAATACACGTATCAGAGCGTTATAATACGTATGACTTTGTTGAAGAATAAATATATCTCATACCCCTTTATATTATGCCTATTGTTTTTAGTAGGCATCAGTTCCGCTTATGCGCAAAAGAGGACGCGCATATTTGGAACTATCAAAGACACCGAAGGAGCGCCTATTGAATTAGCCAGCGTGCGGGCTTTAGGACAAAACGCACTTACGGTCACCAATTTAAAAGGCGAATATACGCTTTGGTGCAACTCTGCTGACAGCGTACGAATCGTTTACTCTATGATTGGATATGAGACACGCAAGCGACTACTTCGATCACCAGGCGATTCTATCCGCTTAGACGTAGTACTCCCTCCTTACTCTCCCGACAATAATTTGGGGACAGCTACGGTTGTTGGACAAGGCCGACAAACGACAACCACACAACGTATTACAAAGCCCGACACTAAATTAAGCCCTTCAACAACGGGCAATGGCGTTGAAGAGATTATTGCTACACAAGCTGGCGTTTCTACTCATAACGAACTTTCCTCGCAATACAACGTGCGCGGTGGTTCGTTCGACGAAAACAGCGTTTACTTAAATGGGATTGAAGTCTACCGCCCTATGTTAGTACGCTCAGGACAACAAGAAGGACTTTCTATCATCAATTCCGATATGGTTGAAAGTATCGGTTTCTCATCTGGCGGCTTTGAAGCGCGCTATGGTGATAAGATGTCATCCGTACTTGACATCACTTATAAGAAGCCCGAAGCTTTCGAAGCAACAGCACAAGCCTCTATGTTAGGTGGTGGCATCTATACAGGTTGGGGTAATAAAAAAGTGAGTCTAATGTCGTCACTTCGCTACAAGACGACTCGCTACCTAATGGGTTCAACTGATACGAACGGAGAGTACAAGCCTAACTTTTTGGACTATCAAGCCGTTTTGTCGTGGCACCCCAATAAGAGGTGGTCGTTTGACGTTTTAGGCAATATTTCTGACAATCATTACAACTTTACTCCACACGATCGCGAAACAAAGTTTGGTACCATATACGATGCCAAAACGTTTAAGGTCTACTTTGATGGTAAAGAAAAAGACTACTTTCGCACACTGTTTGGTGCAGCAACATTAACGCGACACTTTAATCCAAATACTTATTTAGCACTACAATTTTCGACCTACTCTACGCAGGAGCACGAAACCTACGACATTCAAGGGCAATATTGGCTCAACGAAGCTACCTCGCAAGAACAAATGGGCGTTGGTACTTACTTAGAGCATGCCCGTAATCGACTGCGTGCAAGGGTGATGAATACAGGATTACGTTTCCGAACCAAACTTACGGGGCACACCCTACAAGCAGGCTTTAATTGGACACGCGAGACTATTCACGAGAATGCGCGTGAATGGGAGATGCGCGACTCTATGGGGTACTCACTCCCCTACGACCCCACCGCATTGCGTCTCATCTATAGTCTACGATCAAAGTCAGACATCAGCACTTCACGCATCTCACTCTTTGCACAAGACACATGGCGCATTCGTTCAAAAGCAGGACTATTCAATCTTACCTATGGCGTACGACTCAGCCACTGGAATTGGAACAAGGAACTTATCGTATCGCCACGCGTATCAGTAGGACTACTCCCCTCCTTTTCTGACCATTGGACCATGCGATTTGCGACAGGTCTGTATTACCAGCCACCCTTTTATAAAGAACTCAAAGACACGACTCTCACTGCTGGCGTAGCAACGGTTCAACTCAACAAGAACATCAAGTCGCAACGATCTATCCATTTCGTATTGGGTGCGGACTACACCTTTAAGATGGCTGACCGACCATTTAAGTTTACCGTCGAAGCTTACTATAAAGCCCTTTCTCACCTTATACCCTACACAGTAGACAATGTGCGTGTAGTGTACTATGGAAGAAACGAGTCAAGTGGTTACGCCACTGGTATTGACTTCAAGTTGTACGGTGAGTTTGTGCCTGGTACAGACTCTTGGCTTACTTTCTCGCTTATGCGCACGAAAGAAAAGATTGACGGACTTTGGATTCCGCGTCCTACTGACCAATTGTATAATGTATCGCTCTATTTTACGGACTACTTTCCCAACACGACTCGTTGGCGCTTTACATTGAAAGCAGCATTTGCCGACGGACTTCCCTTTGGTCCACCGCGCAGCGAAAAAGCGAAACAGACGCTACGCGCGCCAGCTTATAAGCGTGTGGACATTGGCATGAGTTACCGTTTGCTTAAAAATGACGACCACCATATTCAGCACGGAATTGGCCGATGGTTTAAAAACATTTGGTTAGGCATTGACTGCTTCAACCTCCTCGGCATTGACAATGTAAATTCCTATTATTGGGTTACAGATATTACAAACACCCAATATGCCGTGCCTAATTACCTAACAGGCCGACAACTCAACGCTCGCATTTCATTTGACTTTTAAGAAAAATAGCACTGCTCCGTATACGTTTACAGCAGTGCTATTTTTCGTATTTTATCACATCTCTTAAGCATCAAAGTTGCCCTTTTGCATTATCAAAATTGCAAAATATTTAATTAAATGTACAAAAAATTTAGCAAATGCTTTGTCATGTAAAAATAAGGCACTACATTTGCAACGTTATCCTAATCACAATCTTTTTACCTTAAGGACTAATACCTATAGAAAACATCAAGCGACACGTTGCGAAACGGGCCGCTTTTTTTATTCTCGCAAAACAAATCGTCTACGAAAAAGTGCCATACTATCACTTTCGTTAAAAAAATATAGACAAAATACTTTCTTTTTGCAATTATTTTATAACTTTGCCCGCACAAAAAGAAAATAACATGAAGCAAACACTTACATCTTACTTCCGACTTAGCCTATTGCTTAGCTTGCGTACAAATGGTACGCGGGAGTGAGAGTTATGCTTCAATATATAACGAATAGAAGGTGTAATAACGTTTAACAATTGTACAAACGCTATTACTCCTGCCAGAAGAACCAATCCTCACTTTCGCGCCCAAGAAACGAAAGTGAGGATTTTTTCAATAAAACGATATAACAACACAATCAAAATATTATGAGCGACAGACTTTACATTTTTGACACGACGCTGCGCGATGGCGAGCAAGTGCCCGGTTGCCAACTCAACACCGTTGAAAAGATTCAGGTAGCAAAGCAGTTGGAACTATTAGGAGTAGACGTCATCGAAGCAGGATTTCCGATTTCAAGTCCTGGTGACTTTAATTCAGTAATTGAAATTTCAAAGGCCGTGACATGGCCTACTATCTGTGCACTAACACGCGCCGTTGAAAAAGACATCGACTGCGCTGCTGAAGCACTCAAATACGCCAAACACAAACGTATTCACACAGGTATTGGCACAAGCGATAGCCACATTAAATATAAGTTCAACTCTACACGTGAAGAGATTATCGAACGCGCCGTTGCAGCCGTAAAGTATGCAAAACGTTACGTTGAAGACGTAGAATTTTACGCTGAAGACGCAGGCCGAACCGACAATGAATACCTTGCACGCGTAGTTGAAGCCGTGATTAAAGCAGGAGCTACAGTAGTCAACATACCCGATACGACAGGTTACTGCTTACCACACGAATATGGCGAAAAGATTAAGTACCTAATGGAACACGTTGAAGGCGTTCACAATGCTATACTTTCTACTCACTGCCACAACGACTTAGGCATGGCTACAGCTTGCACACTTGAAGGCGTATTGAACGGTGCGCGCCAAGTAGAAGTAACCATTAACGGCATTGGTGAACGCGCAGGCAACACTGCGGAAGAAGAAATCGCCATGATACTGAAATGTCACCACTTAGACATTCAGACCAATATCAATACACAAAAGATTGCAGCTACCTCACGTATGGTCAGTTCGCTCATGAACATGCCCGTACAAGCTAACAAGGCCATTGTAGGACGCAACGCTTTTGCTCATTCAAGCGGCATTCACCAAGACGGCGTATTGAAGAACGTTGAGACATACGAGATTATCAATCCTAAGGACGTAGGCATTGACGACAACTCTATCATTCTCACGGCTCGTTCAGGCCATGCTGCACTAAAACACCGCCTTGAAGTATTGGGAGTTGAGGTAAGTGATGAAAAGCTGAACGATATTTACCAGCGTTTCTTGGCACTGGCTGATAAGAAGAAGGAAGTCACTGATGATGATATCCTTGTATTAGCAGGAGCTGAGCGTTCTGCTTCTCATAGCATCAAGTTGGACTATCTACAAGTAACGAGCGGACACGGAGTTCGTCCCGTGGCTGCCATTGTGCTCGACATTGCAGGCGAGAAGTTTAGAGCCGCAGCCGAAGGAAATGGTCCTGTTGACGCTGCCATTAATGCTGTGAAAGACATTATTAAGCGCAAGATGGTGCTGAAAGAATTTACCATTCAAGCTATTAATAAGGGATCGGACGATGTGGGTAAAGTACACATGCAGGTAGAATACGATGGCTCTGTGTACTATGGTTTCGGTGCGAACACCGACATAGTTACAGCCAGCGTTGAAGCTTACATTGATGCTATCAATTCATTCAAACACTAAGGTTTATGAACACGCTTTTTGACAAAATATGGAACAATCACGTGGTGCAACACGTGAGCGATGACCCAGACCAATTATACATCGATCGCCTTTACGCACACGAAGTGACGAGTCCGCAGGCCTTTGCAGGACTCAAGAGCCGTGGACTGAAATGCTTCCGCCCCGACCACATCTTCTGTATGCCCGACCATAACACACCTACCCATGATCAAGACAAACCCATTGCCGACCCCATATCGCGTAAGCAAGTTGACACGCTCACACAAAATGCACACGACTTTGGCCTTACCTATTGGGGCATGATGCACCCCAACAATGGCATTATCCACGTAGTCGGTCCTGAGCAAGGACTATCACTGCCTGGCATGACCATTGTCTGTGGCGACTCTCACACCTCAACACATGGCGCTGTCGGAGCTATCGCTTTTGGTATTGGCACGTCTGAGGTCGAAATGGTCATGGCTTCGCAATGTATTCTGCAAGCGAAACCTAAGTCTATGCGCATCAACGTTGAAGGAACACTCAATAAAGGCGTTACTGCCAAAGACATTGCGCTCTATCTTATGAGCCAACTCACCACGAGCGGTGCTACGGGTTACTTTGTTGAATACGCAGGTGCTGCTATACGTTCTCTATCAATGGAGGGACGCCTAACGCTTTGCAATCTCTCTATCGAAATGGGAGCACGCGGTGGCTTTATTGCTCCCGACGACGTAACCTTTGCTTACTTAAAGGACAAGCCCTACGCTCCGAAAGGCACTGATTGGGACAAGGCCGTTGTTGCATGGAAGGAACTGAAGAGTGACGATGATGCCATTTTTGACAAAGAAGTTAGCTTCAACGCTGCTGACATAGAACCCATGATAACCTACGGCACCAATCCTGGCATGGGCATCGGCATTACACAACGCATTCCTACTCCCCAAACGACATCTGACGAAAAAGCGCTCAACTACATGCACTTCTCTGCAGGGGAAGCAATGATCGGCAAACCCGTTGACTACGTATTCTTAGGAGCTTGCACCAACGGCCGCATCGAGGATTTTCGTGCTTTTGCTTCTATCGCGAAGGGGCGTCATAAAGCAGAGAACGTTGTGGCATGGCTTGTACCTGGTTCATGGCCAGTTATGCGACAGATTGAATCGGAAGGCATTGACAAGATATTAAAGGAAGCTGGATTTGAAATCCGACAGCCGGGTTGCTCTGCATGCTTAGCTATGAACGATGACAAGATCCCAAGCGGTAAGTTGTGCGTATCTACTTCTAACCGCAACTTTGAAGGCAGACAAGGCCCTGGCTCACGCACTTGCTTGGCATCGCCATTAATGGCAGCAGCTGCCGCCGTTACTGGAGTTATAACTGATCCTCGAACGCTTATGTAAGCCCTACCTATCATGAAAAAGAAATTTAATATAATCGAAAGCACTTGCGTGCCTCTTCCTCTCGAAAACGTTGATACTGACCAGATTATCCCGGCACGTTTTCTCAAAGCTACTGATAAAGAAGGCTTTGGCGACAACCTCTTTCGTGATTGGCGCTACAACCCTGACGGCACCAAAAAGGACTTTGTCCTGAACGATCCTACCTATTCTGGCGAAGTGTTGGTAGCTGGCAAAAACTTTGGTTGCGGTTCAAGTCGCGAACACGCAGCATGGGCCATTGCTGGATATGGATTCCGTGTGGTTGTAAGTTCTTTCTTTGCCGACATTCACAAGCAAAACGAGCTAAACAACTTTGTGTTGCCTGTCGTCGTTAGCGAAACCTTCTTAAAGCAACTCTTTGATAGCATCAAGCAAGATGCAAAGACAAAGGTCAAAATCGACCTCCCCAACCAAACGATCACCAACGAAGCGACTGGCGAAAGCGAACACTTCGACATTAACGGATATAAGAAGTATTGTCTTGAAAACGGATTAGACGATATTGACTTTTTGGTAAAGAACAAAGATAAGATTGAAACGTATGAAACTCAACATAGCAGTATTGGCTGGTGACGGCATCGGCCCCGAAATTTCTAAACAAGGTGTGGCCGTAATGGCAGCCGTTTGTAAAAAGTTTGGTCATGAAGTGAACTTCACGGAAGCTTTAGTCGGTGCAGCAGCCATCGACGCTGTGGGCGACCCCTTTCCCGACGATACTTACAACATTTGTAAAGAAGCTGATGCTGTGCTCTTCTCTTCTGTTGGCGACCCCAAGTTTGACAACAATCCTAATGCAACGGTTCGTCCCGAACAAGGGCTTTTAGCCATGCGCAAGAAGTTGGGCCTTTTTGCTAACATTCGCCCCGTTCAAACTTTTGACTGCCTTATTCACAAGTCTCCCTTAAAAGATGAATTGGTACGCGGAGCTGACTTTATCTGCATACGCGAACTCACGGGGGGCATGTACTTTGGCGAGAAGAAAGAAGGTGACGACTTTGCCTACGACACCAATGCTTACTCTCGCGCTGAAGTTGAACGCATTCTAAAGGTGGCATACGCCTACGCTGAGCGACGTCGCAAACACCTCACCGTTGTCGACAAGGCCAACGTCTTAGCCTCATCACGCCTTTGGCGCAAGGTGGCACAAGAAATGGCACCGCAACACCCTGACGTTACGACAGACTTCATGTACGTTGACAATGCTTCTATGCGCATGATTCAAGAGCCTACCTTCTTCGATGTTATGGTTACTGAAAACACCTTTGGCGACATTCTTACCGACGAAGGTTCTTGCATCACGGGGTCGATGGGATTGCTCCCCTCTGCCTCAACGGGTGAAAGCACACCCGTATTCGAACCCATTCATGGTTCATGGCCTCAAGCGAAAGGGCTTAACATTGCCAATCCGTTAGCACAGATACTGTCTGTTGCCATGCTCTTTGAATACTTCAACCTTACTAACGAAGGGACGCTCATTCGTCAAGCTGTCGACGCAAGTCTCGATGCCAATGTGCGCACGCCAGAAATTCAAGTCGAAGGTGCTCCCAAGTACGGCACTAAAGAAGTTGGAGAATGGATCGTTAATTGGATAGAGCAACACTAAGACTGCCCCGACTACATTTACCTTTTACCTCTCCCTCTGCCCTCTTTTCCCCTATTCGGAGGAACGAGACAGAGGGAGAGTTTTTTGGTCCTGTAACATGCCTCTGATGGTTAAAACTATTTTTTGTATACTCTTAAGGGTTTAACGAGTCGAAAAGATTCTACATAAATTACTAATTTCTATTATCAGAAGTATTATACGTGTTAAAAGAGAGCAAGTTTAGCGTTATTTTTCGCTAAATGACATACGCGCAATAAGTTGATTTTATATTTTTGCGCCACAAATAAATATAACCTATATAAAAACGATATGACACGTAAATATCTTCCTTTATGGGTATTGGCCCTTACATTAGGTTTACAAACTCCGGCTATGGCTGCGACAGCCGTTCCAGCCAACCCAACAGACTTAACTTATGCTGCCGAGAATGCAGTAAATTCTGTAGTTTACATTAAAGTAACCACCAACAGTAAGACACAAACTGTTGAATATAGCGACCCCTTCGGCTTTGATGACTTCTTTGGCGACTTCTTTGGACGTGGCAATAGCGGACGCCAGCAACGTCAAATTCAAACCCCCAAGCGCCAAGGTGCAGGTTCGGGTGTAATCCTTACCGAAGACGGCTACATCGTAACCAACAACCACGTGGTCGAAGACGCTGACGAAATGACCGTTAAGCTAAACGACAACCGCGAATTTAAAGCTCGCATCATTGGTACGGACAAATCAACCGACTTGGCTTTGATTAAAATCGAAGCTAAAGGACTACAAGCCATTAAGGTAGGCGACTCTGATAAACTCAAATTAGGTGAATGGGTATTGGCCATTGGCAATCCTTTTAGCCTCACCTCTACCGTAACCGCTGGTATCGTGAGCGCAAAAGCACGTACACTCAACGCTACACCGGGTAGCATCGATAGCTTTATTCAAACCGATGCAGCTATCAACCCAGGCAACTCTGGCGGTGCTCTGGTCAATGCACAAGGCGAATTGGTTGGCATTAATGCTATGCTTTACTCACAGACGGGTTCTTTCTCTGGATACGGCTTTGCCATTCCTACTGCGATTATGAATAAGGTCGTAGCTGACCTTCGCAAATATGGCACCGTTCAGCGCGCTTTGTTGGGCATATCGGGTATGGACGTTACCAACTACATTGACCAGCAAAAGGAGAAGGGCAAGAATCCTGATCTTGGTACGGTTAACGGCATCTACGTAGGCGAAGTAAGCGCTGATGGTGCTGCTGCCGAAGGTGGTCTGAAAGAAGGCGACGTGATTACTTCTTTTGACGGAAAGAAAATTTCTAAGTTCGGTGAATTGCAAGAATTGCTTACTAATCATCGTCCCGGCGATAAGGTTACTGTCACTTATTTACGCGATAAGAAGCAACGCACCGCTACACTCACCTTGCGTAACATTCAGGGTACAACGACTGCAGTCCAAGCACTTGATACAGACGCTATGGGCGCAGCTCTTCGTCCTTTGACTGATAGCGAAAAGCAAGAACTCAGCATGCCATACGGCTTAATGGTTTCTGCTATCCGCGACGGCAAACTCAAAGAAGCTGGCGTAACAAAGGGACTTATCATTATGAAAGTGAACGACCGCGAAATGCGCACCACAACTGACTTCGATGAAGCTGTTAAGGCAGCCAACCTCAGTACCGATCGCGTACTTTGGATTCGTGCCAAAACGCAGACGGGCATCAATAAGTCTTTTGCCGTTGAACTTTCTGACCCCAAAGCTAAAAAAGATAAGAAGTAAAAAGCATTGTAGAAGATATTCATTGGGATAATATTTTTCTATCAAGCCATGCTTTTAAAATTTTAGCCGTTACAGGAACGACTACATCTCAATAACGTATAGCAATGTGTCATTGCTATACGTTTTTTTTATAAATACAACGCATTCAACCACATTTTTACGTAACTTCGCAGTAGAATAAACGCTAAACAAAATCTTATGCACATTAAAGATAAAATTTATTACGTAGGTGTTAATGACCGCACAAAGCACCGATTCGAAGGGCTTTGGCCTTTACCCTATGGTGTGTCTTACAACTCTTATCTCATAGCTGACGATGACAAAGTAGCCTTAGTCGACACTGTTGACGTAGCCTTCTTTACCGAATATATTGAAAAGATTAAAAGCATCATTGGCGAACGCCCCATTGACTACCTCATCATCAACCACATGGAACCCGACCATTCGGGAGCTATCTCACTCATTCGCCAATACTACCCTGAGATTAAACTCGTGGGTAACAAAAAGACAATGGAAATGGTTGAAGGCTTCTATGGTGTCAGCAAAAGCGACGACCTCACCATTGCTGACGGCGACACGCTTGCTTTGGGTCACCACCACCTAAAGTTCTACCTTACGCCCATGCTTCATTGGCCTGAAACCATGATGACCTACGACGAAACTACGCAAACACTCTTTTCAGGCGATGCCTTTGGCTGCTTCGGTGCTTTGAACGGTTGCGTCGTTGACACCAATATGGACACGACTATCTATTGGGCTGAAATGGAACGCTATTACGCTTGTATTTTGGGTAAGTATGGAATTCAAGTTCAAGCTGGACTCAAGAAGTTGGCCAACGTTGACATTCAGATGATCTGCTCTACACACGGACCTATTTGGACGGAACAAATACCTCAAGCCTTAGCTACATATACGCGATTGGCCACTGGCGAAGCGCAACATGGTCTTGTGATATGCTACGGCTCAATGTATGGCAACACCGAACGCATGGCTGAAGCCATCGCTCAAGGAGCTGCAAAGGCTGGTATGCGTAAAATTATTGTACACAACCTGAGTGTATCAACTATGGACGAAGTGTTGACAGATATTTTCCGTTACGACACCTTAGCAATTGGCGCACCGACTTACAACGGCGGAGTTTTCCCCATTGTCGAAGACTTGCTTAGACGATTAGCCGAACGCAAGGTCAGCAATCACCGCTTAGGCATATTTGGCGGTTTTACTTGGAGCAGCCAAGCTACGAAAGTAATCAGTTCTTTCAATGAGAAGATGAAGATGCAAGTGGTAGAGCCTCCCGTTGAATGGAAGCAAGGAGCGCAAGTTGATGACTTAGAGAGAGCACGAACTTTGGGCACTATCCTTTCTAAACAATAAGATTATATAAGCACATAATATCTACTGTAAATCAATATATTCGGTTTGTAGGCAACACTACAAACCGAATATATTATTTCTACTATATCAATGCAACTTAACACGCTTATCGATCAAGCAAAGGACTTGCCTGCAGTGGCTATCGTTGAGGAAGTAAATAATGCTTTACTCCAAAACGGGGCTGTGGTTATAACGGCTCCTCCTGGAGCGGGTAAGTCTACCCTACTGCCGCTAACCATGCTGAAAGGACTACCCCTTACGGGCAAAATCATTATGCTTGAGCCTCGCCGAATTGCTGCACGCCATATTGCACAACGCATGGCATACTTATTAGGCGAAGAAGTGGGCGAAACGGTTGGCTATCGTGTACGATTTGACAACAAAGTGTCAAGTCAAACGCGATTGGAAGTAGTAACTGAAGGCATTCTTAGTAGAATGCTGATTGACGATGCCACACTTGACGGGGTTAGCGTTGTTATATTTGACGAGTTTCACGAACGTAATATAAATGCCGACTTAGCCTTTGCACTCACACGACAAGTTCAACAACTCATTCGCGATGACTTAAAGATTGTTGTGATGTCGGCCACGATTGATGCCACAACAATTTGTCAAAAGTTGCAAGCGCCACTCATTGAAAGTAAAGGGCGAATATATAATATCGAAACATTTTATTCTCAAGAAGATACAGACATTAATAACATCGTACATTCCGTACTTCCTACTATACGTGAAGCACACAATAGACATGAAGGCGATATACTTGTTTTCCTACCTGGTCAAGCTGACATTACAAGATGCTATGAAGCGTTAGGAGAAAGTTTAGCTCCCACCAAGGTTTACCCTTTATACGGCAACTTATCACTTGAGGAGCAACAAAAGGCCATTGCACCGTCTGCATCTAACGAGCGCAAAATCGTTCTGGCGACTCCGATTGCCGAAACGTCTTTAACTATCGAGGGGGTAAGAATAGTGATTGATAGCGGCTATTATCGTAAGCTCGTATTTAATCCCCGCACAGGACTCAGTCGCCTTGAAACGGTTATGATAAGTAAAGATATGGCTCAACAGCGAAGCGGACGCGCAGGGCGCATAACCAATGGTTTTTGCTATAGACTTTGGACGAAACAGCACGAAGCTTTGATGACAGAGCAACGTACGCCCGAAATCATTGAAGCTGACCTAACCTCTTTACTGCTTAACGTCGCTGCCTTTGGCGAAACTAACACGAATGCACTCCCTTGGTTAACCCTTCCTCCCCAGCCGCACATTCATGCTGCACGTAATTTACTCACCTCCTTAGGAGCGATAGATAATAAAGGACAGATTACATCTATCGGGCGTAAAATATCTGCCCTACCTTGCCACCCACGCATTGCTAAAATGCTTTTGAGAGCGAATACTCCTACGCTGAAAGCTTTAGCTTGTGATATTGCAGCCATATTAGAAGAAAAAGACCCCTTAATCGATAAGAACAATACAGACCTCTCACTACGCATCTCTACTTTACGCTCTTACCGAAGACAGCGAAAGTTAAATGGGTGGTTCAATATTGCGCAAATAGCCAAAGAATACAGAAGGCTCACACACGCTGAAGAGCATAATGAAGACGTTCACCCACAAGACATTGGGCTGATACTGTCATACGCTTTTCCCGAACGCATCGCGAAAGCAACAAATAGTATTGGACACTTTAAGACGGCAGGTGGTAACATTGCTTACTTTGACAACGGCGACGATCTTGCTGCCTACTCATGGGTGGTCATAGCTTCTATGAACGACAACAGTCAGCAAGGCATGAGCCGAGTGTTCTTAGCTGCGCCTCTTGACATCAATTCGCTCGAAAGTGATTGTTTTACTACACGCGAGAAGATTTCATGGACTGCCAAAGACGGTGGCATCATTGCGCAAAAAGAACGTTGCATTGGACAACTTATCGTTAGCACTACACCGCTCCCAAATTGCAATAACGAAAGTATCATTCGTGCCATTTGTAACAAGGTTAAAAAGGATGGTGTGAGCGTGCTAAATTGGAACGACGAGGTGCGATTGTTGCAACTTCGCATTCACTTAGTGAGCGAATGGCACCCTGAGCTGCACATACCCGACGTAAGCACCGATTACTTACTTTCGACCTGCACGGAGTGGTTGCCTTTTTATCTAACTGAAGGCAACAAGGTCAGAAGCACACTTAACGACCTCAAACGTATTGACATAAAAGAAGTCATTTGGGCACTTATCCCCTACGAATTGCAAAACGATATCAATCGATTAGCCCCCATTCACATTCAAGTGCCTACGGGCAGCCACATACGCATCGACTACCGACAAGGAGCTGAAGCCCCCATAATAAGTGTGAGACTGCAAGAATGCTTTGGACTACAAGACACGCCACGCGTAAACGACGGCAAACAGCCTGTATTAATGGAACTCCTCTCTCCTGGCTTTAAACCCGTACAATTAACACAAGACCTTCGTAGCTTCTGGGACAATGCTTACTTTGAAGTTAGAAAGGAGCTACGTAGACGCTACCCCAAACATGCTTGGCCTGACAATCCCATGGAAGCGCAAGCTGTTAGAGGAGTAAAAAGAAAATCATAAAACTAACAACACAAAATGAAAAGCCTTTTAATTAAAGACACAACTACTGAAGAACGCATTGCCATTGTTAAGAATGCTCTCAATTTTGGCGGAGCAGACTGCGAGGGCATCGACATGGACGATATGTATGACGACTACATCTTCGGACGTAAAGAATTAGCTGACATCAACCGCGAATTTAGCGAGAAACACGCTGGTTGTGTACGTGCCGAACATCTCGACGAGCGTAGTAGACGCAACGGATGTGGATACTAACAAAATAAGTGGATTATGGTTCTATGGGGAATGCCATCTCTTGAACCATAATCCACTTATTTATTTTTCCAATTCACAACCATCGAAACCCATTTCGCGCGCTTTTTCAGTTCCAAATGTATAATAGACGGCTTCGCCTTCGTCACACACTTCCCCTTTCGAGTTCTCAAGTGTTAACTGAATAGTCACTATATTGCGACGCTGATTGGCTATATGGCCACGAACTGTTATCAACGTTTCATCGGTGAGCACAGGACGACGGTACTTTACCTCCAAACGCGTTGTTACCCCCGTCGTTTGCAGCTTTCGGTTTATTACCCAACCTGCCACTTCGTCCATCAACATACTAATAATACCGCCATGTAAGGTGTTAACCCAACCTTGAAAGTTTTCTGACGGACGCCACTGGGTCAGCACTTCGTCACCATCTTCATAAAACGATAAGTGTAGACCTATCGGATTTTCAGGACTACAACAGATACAGCGATAGCCCTCTTTTCCTAAATACGGGTTCTTTATCTTTTCCATAAATAAACTACTTTGTGTAACACAAAAGTAGTAAAAAATTAGCAATCTACTATCCCTTTAAAGCACGCATTGCATTAAGCACGGCCAAGAAAGTTACACCGACATCAGCAAAAACGGCCATCCACATACTACTCCACCCTACCATGGCAAGCAAGAGTATGGCTACCTTTACACCGATTGCAAACCAAACATTTTGTTGAGCAATACGTATTGTTCGACGTGCTATGCGTATAGCCCAAGCTACTTTCGAAGGGTTGTCGTCCATTAATACCACGTCGGCAGCTTCAATGGCAGCATCGCTACCTAAGCCCCCCATTGCTATACCCACATCTGAACGCTTCAGCACAGGAGCATCGTTTATACCATCACCCACAAAGGCCAAAGTACGCGCCTGCCCTTTTTGTTGCATCAGACTTTCTACATAGCTCACCTTATCTCCTGGCATTAAAGCTGCATGATATTCATCAATACCAATTTTTGTTGCTACATCACGAGCTACAACGTCACGATCGCCCGTTAGCATCACCGTCTTATTCACACCCAAAGCTTTCAGTTCGCGGATTGTTGCCGCACTCTCTGACTTTATCTGGTCATTAATGACAATATGACCTGCGTAAATGCCGTCAACAACTACATGAATGATAGTACCAACACAATGACATTCGTGCCATTCTACTCCTAATGCTTGCATCATTTTGGCATTACCTACACATACGGTCTTGCCCTCTACCCATGCACGAATACCTTGACCTGCAAATTCTTTAACATCGCTTACTTTGCAACCATCAACGGCCTCATTCGGGAAAGCATCGCGCAGGGCGGCACCAATTGGGTGCGTTGAATAATGTTCTACATGTGCTGCCAAATGTAACAGATCATTGGCATCAAAATCCGCTGGGTGAACTGCCTCTACAACAAATGCGCCATGTGTGAGCGTTCCTGTTTTATCAAACACGACCATACCTAACTTTGCTAACGCATCCATATAATTGCTTCCCTTTATTAAAATGCCCTTGCGAGAGGCTCCACCCAACCCGCCAAAGAAGGTTAGAGGCACACTTATGACCAATGCACACGGGCATGATACGATCAAAAAGATAAGAGCACGATGCAGCCATGTTGTAAAGGCGAGCCCGAAGCCTAAAGGCGAGAAGAAAGGCGGAATGAGGGCTAAAGCAACTGCTGCAAACACCACAATGGGGGTATAAACACGTGCAAAGCGCTTAATGAACGATTCGCTCTTTGACTTGTGTTCATCAGCACGTTCCACCAACTGAATGATTTTCGAAACAGTACTTTCACCAAAGGCTTTGGTGGTCTTTACACGCAGCACTCCACTCAAGTTCACACACCCTGAGGCTATATCGTCATCTTTTTTTACCTCACGGGGCATACTTTCGCCCGTCAAAGCCACCGTATTGAGTGAGGATTGTCCTTCCACTACGATTCCGTCAAGTGGAACTTTCTCACCTGGTTTTACAACAATCACTTCACCTACCCCTACTTCTTCAGGAGATACACTGACAATCGTATGCTCTCGCTCTACATAGGCTACATCGGGACGTATATCCATTAAGTGCGAGATGCTTTTACGGCTCTTTCCCTCGGCATACCCTTCAAATAGCTCACCGATTTGAAAGAATAACATAACAAACACAGCCTCTGCAAACTCTGCTTCTGCTGCTCCAGGCATAAAACCGATACTTAAAGCACCGATTGTTGCCACCGACATTAAGAAGTCTTCATTAAACACATCACCTTCAGCTATGCCTTCTGCAGCCTCTTTTAACGTTTCGTAGCCCACTACTAAATAGGGCACAAGATAGACTAAGAGCAATTGCCACATAGCTAAGTGACAGAACTTTTCGACAATCATTGCCCCCACAAGCAATACTGCAGCTACTCCTATTTTGATTATTCGTTCCTTTGCTTCACTACCCTCATCGTGATGTGAAGCTTCTTCGCTATGATTGCAACAACAAGCGCAACCAACTTTTGACTTTTTAGTTTCCATAACAACTCGTTTTTTTTACACTGCAAAAGTAGAAAACAATTTGTGCAACCGAGTTGCAAAAGCATGAAGCGCACCAAAATCAAAACATAAAGTGGAGCAACAGACCTATTAATACAAAAATATGCCTACATTTGTAACAAAAGTAATAAAGAGAACATCATGGCAACAGATTGGAAAGACGCTTTAAGCGCACTCACGGGGGTAACGCCACAAGATAACGATGTGGATAACACTCCTCAACACAACGTTACACGCAAAAAGAGAGAAGGCATTGTCTATTCTACAAATAACGACTTTGCCTATACCGAAGAGATAATTGAAGAAGCAGATACCTTACCCAACAAACATCAAAAGCTGCGCATCAGAATGGAACGTGCAGGGCGTGGTGGTAAAACGGTTACTATCGTAAGTGGTTTCATTGGAACTACCGCCGACTTGCAAACTCTCTGCAAATTGTTAAAACAAAAATGCGGTGTTGGAGGAACGGCCAAAGATAACGAGATTATTATGCAAGGCGACTTGCGTCCTAAATTAAAGGATCTATTAATAAAAGAAGGCTATACACAAACGAAATAAAAGCATCACTCCATGGACTTTAAAGATCTTGTAACAAAACGCTTTTCTGCTCGAAAGTACACGACAGAAGCTGTAAGTGATAAACAACTTCACTACCTATTAGAATGTGCACGATTGGCACCCTCTGCTGTCAACAAACAACCCTGGAAGTTTATCGTTGTAAAGAGCGAAGAAGCAAAAGCCAAACTTCGCGAGACATACAATCGCGATTGGTTTGCCACCGCTCCACTCTATATCATTTGTATGAAAAACGAGCACACCTGCTGGACAAGAGCCTACGATCAACACGCTCATGCCGACATTGACATTGCCATAGCAGCCGAGCACATTTGCCTTGCAGCGACAGAATGTGGATTAGGTTCGTGCTGGGTTTGCAACTTCGATACTAATAAGATGCAAGCTTACTTTAACGCTGACGGCTATGAAGCTGCCGTCATTATCCCCATAGGACACATCGCACCTGACTGTCCACAAAATGAGAAAAAGCGTTTCGCACTTAGCGACATCGTAGAATATGCCTAAACGCCTGCCAATAAACAACAAAAAAGGAGAAAGCTCTTACCATAAGAGGTAAAAGAACTTTCTCCTTCAATCTTCTCGTAAATGAGGCTCTATAATTTATTTTACTTAGCCTTAGCTACGATGGCCTTAAAAGCCTGAGGGTTGTTGACAGCGAGGTCAGCGAGCACCTTACGGTTGATCTCGATACCAGCCTTGTGCAATCCACCCATGAGTTGTGAGTAAGAGAGACCTTCGAGACGTGCAGCAGCGTTGATACGCTGAATCCAAAGAGCGCGGAAGTTGCGCTTCTTGTTACGACGATCGCGGAAAGCATAGGTCAGACCCTTTTCCCAAGTATTCTTGGCAACGGTCCAAACGTTCTTGCGGGCACCATAGTAACCGCGGGTGAGCTTGAGAATTCTCTTACGCTTAGCTCTTGAAGCTACGTGATTTACTGATCTTGGCATTTTTTTGTTACATTTTGGAAGTTAGCGCCGACAGACTCTACTAAATTATGACTGACGAACTTGGTAGCTAAACATCCGGTTAGACTTTAATGTGAAAGATAAAAGATTCGTTTTGTTTAAACTTACAGTGCTTATTCCGAAGAAGATTAACGGAGGCAAAGGAGTTCACGAACCTGACGACGGTTAGTGCTATCGATGATAGCTACGTGGTCGAGGTTACGCTTTTGCTTCTTAGTCTTCTTAGTCAGAATGTGACTGTGGTAAGCGTGACGTCTTTTGATCTTACCCGTTCCAGTGAGAGCGAAACGCTTCTTAGCACCAGAATTAGTCTTTACTTTTGGCATTTTCTTTTATTATTATTATGTTAATATATCACTGCGGCTGCGTGAGATACCGAACGCAGCGCGCTAGCGTTTTATAAATTAATTGTTTGAAAGCTCCATTCTAAACATTCTAGAGAGTAAGGATAATAATACGCAACACGCTGTCCCGCCATATTTGCATATATATGTATCAAATAAGTTATTCCAACAAAAGTTGAAGTACTTGCATCCAAACGAGGAGTAGGAGTCGTCCACCCGAACATTCTTGAAGATGACATTACATTCAACAAAGAAAAAACTTACTACTCACTACCAATGTATTTATTAATTTGTACTCTACCAACCACCCAAGTCAACTTTTCAGGAGAAATTGGATAATAGAAATTCAGAATATCACCTTCTTTATTACATTTCAGATGCAATAACGCCGTATAAGCTAAGACATTGCCACCATAATTAATATGATAAACACTGAATCCACGCTGATAGGGGTTCGAAGCTACCACAGGTTTAGACAAACTACTAACATCTGAATATCCTAATGGTAAGAAACCAACCAATCCGTTTATTTTATTGTAAGCAACTACTATTTCATTGCTTCTACATGGTATTTCTTTATAATAGAATTCCCATTTTCCATAAAAAAGATCAGAGTTCAACAAGCCATAAGTTCTAGCCCATTGTCCTACTTTGAAACGTTTCCACTCGTTTTTACAAGAGACCTTAGTAAAGCCAACTAAAGTATCTAACGGGACTTCATTTCCTTTTATTGTTGGTTTTTCTGTATTTGCAACATACAAAGGCACTTCCAAAATTTGTTCTATATTGCTATTATCATCGACACTTATAATCTCACCATTTTTCAATTTCATCTTATTAAATGGTTCATTTTCAGAGCATGATTGTAGCAAGACAAAAAGACCCAAAAATATAACCGACTTTAGCTTCAGCATATCTATGAGCATATTAAGGATGTATTTAGAAATCCTCGCCCTCAACAAAGGGACCAGTATATTCTTTCTTTGCCTTTACTTGCGGAGCCTTCTTTGTAGACTTTTGTTCTGCTTCTTCTGCAACAGATTCTGCGGAAGTCTCAGTCTTTTTAGCAGGTGCGGTCTTTTTAGGAGCGATGAAAAGAATCATGCGCTTACCTTCGAGTACAGGCATTTGCTCTACCTTACCATACTCTTCCAAATCGTTTGCGAAACGAAGGAGAAGTACTTCACCTTGTTCTTTGAACAAGATTGAACGGCCACGGAAGAACACATAAGCCTTTACCTTATCGCCCTCTGACAAGAACTCTTTCGCATGCTTCAACTTAAAGTTATAATCATGCTCATCAGTCTGCGGTCCGAAGCGAATTTCCTTCACTTCAATTTTCACTTGCTTTGCTTTCAGCTCCTTCTGGCGCTTCTTTTGCTGATAAAGGAACTTAGAGTAGTTAATCAAGCGACATACAGGAGGTTCGGCATTAGGAGAAATCTCTACAAGGTCAACCTCTTTTTGTTGTGCAAGCTGAATGGCTTGACGAGTAGGCATTACTTGTGACTCTACATCATCACCTACGATACGGACTTCGCGACAACGAATTTGTTCGTTAATGCGATGTTGAGGTTTATTGTTATTGCGGTCGCGGCGATTATTCTTCTGCGGTGCTGGCATTAATTAGGATATTAAGTTTTTTATGTTTAAGAGTTTAAGAGCTTTGCAATCTCACCTTCTTTTTTTATCGGCTTTTAATTACTTTTTGAAACTCTCAAACGTTCAACCTTTTATTTAATCGGCTGCAAATTTACGCTATCTTTTTAGAAATGCAAAGTAAATCAACGTTTTTTGCGCCAAAATAAACAAAAAGTAGACGCAAAAAGCCGAAACCTTCCTAAAGGAAGTTGCTTTTTGCATCTACTTTCTTATGTTAACCTATATAATTATAATAGGATTTAGTATTCCTTTGTCATTTCAGCCACTTCATCATTTACCTTCTTGGCAAAGTCTGCAACTGAAAGCACACCTTGATCGCCCTCGCCTTGCTTGCGAACAGCGACAGTACCATCAGTAGCTTCCTTCTCACCGACTACGAGCAAGTAAGGAACGTGCTTCATCTCGTTATCACGAATCTTACGACCAATCTTTTCAGAACGATCGTCAACATAAGCACGAACATCTTGCGCATTCAGTTCCTCACTAACTTGCTTTGCATAGTCATTAAACTTGTCAGAGATAGGCAGAATAGCTACTTGATCAGGAGTCAACCACAAGGGGAAGTGACCTGCTGTATGTTCAATCAACACGGCTACGAAGCGTTCCATTGAACCAAATGGTGCACGGTGAATCATGACGGGACGATGTTTTTGGTTGTCAGCACCCGTATATTCCAATTGGAAGCGTTCAGGTAAGTTGTAGTCTACCTGAATTGTACCCAACTGCCAACGGCGACCAAGAGCGTCCTTCACCATAAAGTCAAGTTTCGGACCATAGAAGGCAGCCTCACCATATTCAATATGAGCAGGCAATCCCTTTTCTTTGCAAGCCTCGATAATAGCCTGTTCAGCACGTTCCCAGTTCTCTTCCGAACCGATATACTTCTCACGATGTACTTTATCACGCAATGAAATCTGAGCTTCAAACTTATCAAACTTCAAGGCCTTAAAGATAATCATGATAATATCCATTACGCGAAGGAACTCGTCCTTTACCTGTTCAGGAGCACAGAAGATATGTGCATCATCTTGCGTAAAACCACGTACACGCGTCAATCCGTGGAGCTCACCACTCTGCTCGTAACGATAAACCGTACCAAACTCTGCGCAGCGGAAAGGAAGTTCCTTATAAGAACGAGGTTTCCAAGCGAAGATAGCGCAGTGGTGAGGACAGTTCATAGGTTTCAACATATACTCTTCGCCTTCTTCAGGGGTATGAATAGGTTGGAAAGAATCCTTACCATACTTAGCATAGTGGCCTGAAGTCACGTAAAGGTTTTTAGAACCAATATGAGGAGTCATTACCTGCTGATAGCCATAACGTTTCTGTATCTTCTTCAAGAAGTCTTCCAAACGCAAGCGCAAAGCCGTCCCCTTTGGCAGCCACATCGGAAGTCCTTTACCTACAAGGTCAGAGAACATGAAGAGTTCCATCTCCTTACCAATCTTGCGGTGGTCACGACGCTTAGCTTCTTCAAGCATCTGAAGATACTCGTCCAGCATCTTCTTCTTGGGGAAGCTGATACCATAGACGCGTGTCATCATAGGACGCTTTTCATCACCACGCCAATAAGCCGAACTTACAGCCGTCACCTTAATAGCCTTAATAGGAGCTGTGCTCAACAAGTGCGGACCACGGCAAAGGTCTGTATAGTTACCTTGCGTATAGGTAGTGATATGTCCGTCTTCCAATTCTTCAATCAACTCATTCTTATAAGTCTGACCACGTTCAGCAAAGAACTTAATAGCATCTGACTTTGCTATATCCTTACGAACGAGCGCTTCTTTCTTCTGAGCCAATTCAAGCATTTTCTTCTCAATTTTTGAGAAGTCAGCCTCACTAATCGCTACACCTTCAGGAGGCATAACGTCGTAGTAGAAACCATTTTCAATAGCAGGACCAATGCCAAATTGAGTACCAGGCCACAATTCCTGCATAGCCTCAGCCATCAAGTGGGCCGAAGTATGCCAGAAAGCATGCTTGCCTTCTTCATCGTCCCATTTATAAAGATTGATAGTAGCGTCTTCGGTAATGGGACGATTGAGTTCAACCGTTTCGCCATTCACACCGCAAGCCAACACATCTTGCGCCAAGCGCTGCGATATGCTTTCTGCGATTTGTAGACCAGTTACGCCATTTTCATATTCGCGCACTGATCCGTCCGGAAAAGTAATTTTAACCATAACAAATTGGTATTTTTATTCTAAATTGCTCGCAAAGTTAGTGCAAACCGAACGCAAAGCAAAATAAAAAAAAGATTTTTTTGATTTTGCTTTGCTGAGATGCAGCCTAACTTATGAAAAGTTAGTGCAAACCGAACGCAAAGCAAAATAAAAAAAACAATACTCAAAACTCAAAGCCATGAGCAAAATCACAAAATTCCGTCAGAGATTCGCAACTTTTAAACTGCAACTTATCTCACATAATATCCATACATTTCCAGAACTTTTGATTTATCTTTCATGTTTCATTTTTTGTTATAAAGTAATTGAATATCAGACATTTCGAAAAGTGAAACATACTACTTTTATGTTTCATTTTTAGTTTCATGTTTCATTTTTTAAAACACTGAGGGAGCGCTTTCACGCTCCCTCAGTGTTTTTGAATCGCTCCCACAGGGGTTTTGAATCGCTCCCACAGTGTTTTTGTTTTTCTCCCTCAGTGTTTTTAGAATGAAACATTGAAACTAAAAGTGAAACATAAAAGTCGTATGTTTCACAGTTCAAAAGTATTGATAATCAATAAGTTGAAACATAAAAATGAAACATGAAACATAAAATATGCAAAGGTAAAATATACGTAAACCCAATGCCTATTTAGGGCGTTCTGAAACATTTTGCAGAGAATTTCAAACTTCAATTTCAGACCGCTCTTGTTAAATCCGAAACTTATTTTTTTGATTTTGCTTTGCTGAGGTGCAGCCTAATTTATGAAAAGTTAGTGCAAACCGAACGCAAAGCAAAATGAAAATATTTCGCTTTCATTTTGTATTGCGTTCGGTTTGCACTATCTTTGTATAAGATAGGCTGCACCTCAGCAAAAATCTCAAGCAAGCTTGGCTTTTTGCGTTCGGTTTGCACTATCTTTGTATAAGATAGGCTGCACCTCAGCAAAAATCTCAAGCAAGCTTGGCTTTTTGCATTCGGTTTGCACTATCTTTGTATAAGATAGGCTGCACCTCAGCAAAAATCTCAAGCAAGCTTGGCTTTTTGCATTCGGTTTGCACTATCTTTGTCATAAATAACGTTCACAAAACATGACGCTACAAAATAAGAAAAAAGGAAAGATAGAATTACTTGCTCCAGCCCGCAACATAGAATGCGGAATAGAAGCTATTAAGCATGGAGCAGATGCCGTATATATAGGCGGCCCCAGTTTTGGCGCACGCTCCGCAGCAGGTAATTCTATTGAAGATATAAAGAAGCTATGTGACTATGCTCACCTCTTTGGAGTACGCATATACGTAACGCTCAACACAATTCTTTGGGATAGTGAACTTAAAAGTGCAGAGGCGCTTATCTGGCAACTATATAACATAGGTGTTGACGCACTCATCGTACAAGACCTCAGTTTGCTTAAAATGAAGCTTCCCCCTATTGCTTTACACGCCTCAACACAAATGGATAATTGCACCCCCGAGAAGGCCAAATGGTTAGAAGCTGCAGGCTTTAAGCAAATTGTATTAGCCCGCGAGACATCTATCGAGCAGACGCGCCGTATTGCACAAACCGTCAAAACGCCACTCGAAGCTTTTATTCATGGAGCCTTGTGTGTTAGTTATAGCGGACGATGCTACGCCTCACAGTATTGCTTCAACCGCTCTGCCAATCGAGGCTGCTGCGCTCAGTTTTGTAGATTGGCCTTCGACCTCGTTGACGAAAATGGAAACGTCTTAGTTAACGACAAGCATTTACTATCGCTGAAGGACATGAATCGCACCCAACATTTGGAAGAAATGATGGACGCGGGTGTTAGATCTTTTAAGATTGAAGGAAGATTAAAGGACGTTGGCTACGTAAAGAATGTAACCGCATGGTATCGAAAGCAGATTGACGAAATTATTAATAAGCGAAGTGAGGATTACGAACGCGCCTCGTTTGGCACTTCGCATCTCACTTTCACTCCCGATGTAAACCGCTCGTTTAACCGAGGATTTACTGAATACTTCTTACATGGACGCGCCAAGCAGCCAATTCACTCCTTTGCTACCCCCAAAGCCATAGGCCCTGCAGTGGGGAAAGTAGGACGAACGGAACGAAACTATTTTACTTTTAATCCTCTGAGCGACCTTTCGAATGAACTTGTAGCTGGCGATGGCTTATGCTTCATCGACAAAGAAGGAAAACTCCAAGGATTTCGCGTCAATAAGGTAGAAGGAGACAAAGTCTATCCCGCTACGTTCCCACCGCTCGCTCGTGGACAACTCTTACACCGCAATCAAGACTTTGCTTTCGATAAAGCCTTGGCAAAGGATACAGCAAAGCGCACTCTTGCAGCCAACATCACACTGCGCGAAGTTGACAATGGTTACGCACTTGACATGAGCGACGAAAGTGGGTGCCATGTCACATTACGTTTTGACTATACGCATGAGACGGCACGAACTTCTCAACGCGCAAATATTGAACGACAACTTACCAAAATGGGGGGAACGCCTTTTGTTGTTGAACAAGTAAACATCGAGACTCAAGGCGAGCGATTTATTCCTGCATCGGTCTTAACAGAATGGCGCAGACTGATATGTGACCGTTTGCAAACAAACCACCTCACTTGCTACGAGCGCGACCGAGCAGGCAATGTAAAGCATGAAGCCCTACGTCAACTATTGCCCAACGAACTTCCTTTCACTGCTAACGTGGCCAACCACCTAGCCGAAAACTTCTACAAAGAACATGGCGTAACGACCATAGCTCCAGCCTTTGAAATAAAAGAACCTAAAGGAGAAGCTACCCTCATGACTTGCCGCCATTGCATTCGTTTTGCACTTGGCATCTGCCTAAAAGAGACGAAAGATAGTCCTCGCCAACTCTCACTTCGTCTACCTGACGGGCGCACGTTCCCACTTAAGTTTGATTGCAAAAATTGCGAAATGAAGGTCTTAAAAGCCGAAAGCCGATAACCCACATTCCCATACACCTACATAAGATATGAAAAGTAAAGTTACACTGCTACTCTCCTTGCTACTCACCTGCCTATTGAATGCAGCCTGCTATTATTCTCACCCCAACAAGGTAGACCACTGGACGGCTGCAAGCGAAGGGGCCGTAGACTCTGTAAACTTTTACATCAATCATCATTACTGGACTGGGTATAACTTTCAAGCAACAGATAGTCTGAACGTTCTAACCGCCCCTCCACTACAAGGGCTTCCTGATTATGGAGCTATCATTAACGACACAATTAAGATCAATAGCGGCGACCAACTTGTTGTGGCACGCATCATGTACGTTCCTTCCGACTCTACCGACTCCGTTTGGGTAAAAGTTGCTCGCGACCAACTTTCCCAAGGTTGGATTCACGAAAAGGCGCTATTAACCAATGTTGTTCCCGATGACCCTATTTCGAAATTCATCTATTACTTTTCAGACAGTCGTTCTATCTACGTGCTCAGCATTTTAGGATTAGCCATACTATGTTGGTTGATACAAAGTGTTCGACATAAGCACTTCCGCATTGTCCACTTTCGCGACATCCCCAGCTTTTACCCCACCCTACTCTGCTTATGCGTAAGCAGTTCGGCAGCACTTTATGGCAGCATTCAACGCTTTATCCCCAACACCTGGGTTGAATATTACTTTCACCCCACGCTCAATCCATTCAGTTCTGACTTGCCCCTTATCATGGCTCTATTCATCGCCTCCGTATGGGCCATGCTGATAGTTACCGTAGCCGTTGTTGACGAAATACGACGTCAACCCGACATTGGCGATAGTCTCTCTTACCTTGCATCATTAGGAGGCGTGTGTGTCGTGCTTTACCTCACCTTCACACTCACTACACCTATATATATAGGTTATCCTCTTTTGATTATATACTGGATATTCGCTATTCGGCAATACATCATTCATCAGCCTTCCCATCTCCTTTGTGGAGTGTGCGGTCAGTCTATCCCTCGCAAAGGGCGTTGCCCACACTGTGGCGCTATTAATAACTAATGATTTTTTCGAGAATTAGCAATACATAAATAAAAAACATGGTACAACACATTGTAATGTTTAAATTTCGCGACGACGTACCTACCGACCTTCGCGAAACTGCTCAACAAACCTTTAAAGAAGGCATTGAAGGTTTACCAACAACCATTCCCTTTATCCGCAGCGTACACGTAGGATTTAATATCAACGCTGCCGAGAAGTGGGACATCTGCCTTACCTCATCTTTTGACAACTTAGATGACGTTAAAGCCTACAGCACGCACCCAGCCCACAAAGCCATTGCAAGCGAACTGATGAAGCACATTGCCGAACGAGCTTGCGTTGACTTTGAATAATCCTTCCTATGTAAACAAGAGACAGTGGATATTTTCAGCCATTCGCTGAAAACACCCACTGTCTTTTTATTCTTTCGAACAAAGGAATTTCAAGATAGCTTCCATAGCCTCGGCTCGCACCTTCGCGTCACGAATGCACTCAAAAGGGAAACCCATACATAGCGTTCGGTAATTCTTGCCACGATAGGCCACGCCTGCACTCTGTCCCCCACCATAGACAAAGGCCGTAAAAGCCTTATTGGAGGTTGGCACTAAAGCGTCAGGAGCTATTGATGCATAATGTTGAGCATTGGGCTGACGATAGATAAGGAACTGCCTATTCAATCCATTCACATAATCGGTCGAATCGTTCCTTGCAGAACCGTCATACTTATACTTCAGTACATTTTCTATAAAATTTTGATTGGCCTTTGTTTGATTATCAGAACCTACGAAACTGCCACTCAGTAACAACCGGCCTCCTTCCTCCAAATAATCAGCCAACTTATTACGCACTGCATCAGTAAAGACAGGATACGGCTTTAAATTATAATCGCGCACAGCTTGCAAGCCTGCTATATAATCAATAGCAGCCACTCCTTTTAAACTTAAAGAAGGAGCACAAAAGACTTCACTACTTACAGAACTAAAGGAATAAGCATCATTCTTTGCCATTGCCTGACCATGACAATAGGTATAATCAAACGTATTGCCAGCTATTTCCTTACCCACCCATTCATGGCCTGAATAACCCAAGCCTGACGAGCCTTCATGTCCCATCCTCGAACGATCGAACACACGCTGCAGTCCACTATAAGCCGTAGTCGACATATAAGGCACACCTGGGTCAATGTCTAAACAGAAGCCTAACGAGTCGGCGGTATCAACATAAGCAGGGCCACTTAATCGCGTAAATCCATTGACGATTAACAAACGTTGCGCATTCGGTTGAGAACTGCGATAGGCACTCAATACCTCAGTAGGAAAACTTTCTCCACCAGCATTCACTGCCGTGACTTTAAAGCTATAGACGTGCCCTGCCGATAGGGGCAGAGTATACTCCGTTACATTTCCGATAGACAATCCGTTATCAAAATCGTCATCGTCCACTCGCGTATAAAGCACATACCCTGTCGGCTTTGCACTCTCTTCTAAAGAATCGCATGTACTCTGCCAACTCAGCCGTACACTACTCGCATCAGGTGACAATTGTGCAGCAAAAGCATGTGGCGCAAGCGGTTGCACCACGTAATTTGTCACACCATGTTCGTAGTTTACATAGCGGAGTATGCTTTTATAGACCGAACGCGCTAACGTAAACTTAAACAAGGGATCATGTCCGAAACGCATATCACCAAAATTTTGATGTGACATAGTCTCAAGAATAGCTGAGGGTACCTCAGGCATTCTCGTTTCTGCATAGTTGCGGTCCCAATGTTCACGTTGCGCCCAATTTATATGAAATGTACGACTCAGATCGTCCGTCAACGAGCGCAGTACTAACTGCGCGAAGTCTGACGATGCTAACCGCGACAATCCTGAAGCAAACACCGTATTACCATCAGCATTTTGAGTGGTCGAAATAGAGAGCGAACCATATATACTATTATCTGTATGAAAGCCTGCATCACTATGAATCGCCAACGATAGTTCAAAAGGTACGCCTTCTCCTCCTTGACCAGGAACGTACGTACTTCCCTTGGCCAAATAGTTTAGCATATTACTACGAACGCGCAAGTCGTCATTATAGTCGTTAGCTCCATTCTCCGTATTTACTAACGAGTCTGGTACGCCTGCCCACTGGGCATAATATCGAGCTGCCTCTAAATAGCGCGGCAAACCAGATGTTCCAGCCATTCCACGCTCCGTCTGGCCAACGCCACCACCAAAGCGAACGGCATCTGCCGTCACCACACCGCGATAGTCACTTTGATTACTCAATACGACCCGCCCTGCAATATTGCTTCCTTGCGCAAACTCAAACGTTCCTAAATACACCCAAGTTCCACCGCCCATCTGCTGATTTACCACAAAATTTGTACGTCCCCCTTTATGATAGACCATATAATGTGCATCAAGCACAGAATTAGAACGCGAAGCATAGCTTACATATACGGCATATCGGCCATCAACAGGGATTTGTGGAATCCACGTTGCAGTAGCTAACTTACTACGGCGATTTACTGTTGGGACCATACGATACGTCCCACTACTAAAAGGCTTGCTCTCATCATTCAACAAACTTTCGTTCATAGCAAATCCACACGAGTCTGCTGACACCTGCCACTGCGCATCACTCTGCGACGACTCTGCATACAAACCCTGCCGTTTTGGATTATCATTATCAACCACCGATTCGTGTGTTTGATAGTCTCGTTCACGTGGAGAAGCAACAATGGCTCCAGCCCTTTCAAGCATAGGGAATAGATAAGGGAATACAAACGACTGAGTAAACAAATCCTCTGTCGTACAATATAAATAAGGGCGCTGCCACTGCCATGCCCCTTCTTTATAATATCTACCATGACTGGGCCATATAAAGAGGTGACGATTTTGTAATCCTTTCGTAACGACATAAGGGCGTGAAGTATTCTTTACCCAAGGCCAGCCCTGATAGTCTAACTTTCCCCACAGACGAGTTGCATCTTGATTACCACTACGATAGATATTAGGAATTAAGTCCTCTATCAGTTGAAGCTTCTTATTGTAAATCGACAAACGATATGTATTATAAGGTGCAGGCAATCGGTGCTGAATGTCATCATAAATAGTTCGAACACTTTGAGGTGTAAAGGGTTGCGAACAAAATGGTTCATTCGCATACACATACAGCTCATGTGCACTTTCATCTGCACGCAAAGAGTCCAACCCCATTCTATCACGCGGCTGATACCCACTTATTTGATAATTTCGTAAATAATCATTTACTACATCATGCAACGACGACTGAGCCATCGTCACAATAGAAGAGCTACAGACGAAGAGTAAAAATAAATAGTATCTTTTTATCATAAAAAAGGAAGCAGACCTTTATAGGTCCATACATAAATATGCGAACGTGCATACTTGTTCCTTTCAAGTAGCACATTCGCACATCTTATTCAGTTTAAGTTAAGGGATTTACTTTTGAAGTGAAGCAATCGTCTCCTTCAACGTAGCAATCTTGCTTTCTGCATCAGACTGCTTCTTACGTTCTAATTCAACAACCGCAGCAGGCGCATTGTTAACAAAGCGCTCATTTGAGAGTTTCTTCTTCACACCATTCAAGAAGCCCTCCAAGTGCTTGAGTTCAGCTTCAGCCTTTGCAATCTCAGCTTCGACATCAATCAAGCCACCAAGGGGTACAGCATATTCTGTCGTACCTACCATGAATGAGCTAACGCCCTCTCCCTTCGCTTCAACAACGACTACACCATTTACATTGGCCATCTTTACAACCAAACTATCCAATGCAGCGATAGGATTAGCAGCAATTACCTGCAAGTCAAGCACCTCACGCGGTGAGATATTTTTCGTATTACGAATAGCACGTACACCTGCCACCACATTCTTCATCATCTCAATTTGTGCCAAAATAGCGTCATCACCCTCAGCAGGAACTGCAATCGTTTGTGGACTTACCATGATGCTTTCACCCTCTTTGCGCTCTGCCAAGTGCTGCCAAAGCTCTTCGGTAATGAAAGGCATGAAGGGGTGAAGCAAGTGGAGCAAGTGATTGAAAGCCTCTAACACGGCCTCGTAAGTAGTCACATCAATCGGGCTACCATAAGCAGGCTTTACCATTTCAAGGAACCAACTTGAAAATTCGTCCCAGAAGAGGTGGTAAACCTCCATCAAAGCCTCACTTAAGCGATATTTAGAATAAAGATCAGCAATCTCTGCTGCGCTCTGACGCAATTTTGCATTAAACCATTCTACAGCCAAACGTGCAGTCTCGGGCTGAGCCGCAGTCTTATCAACTTGCCAACCTTGTACCAAACGGAAAGCGTTCCAGATTTTATTACAGAAGTTGCGACCTTGTTCACAAAGTGCTTCATCAAACAAGATGTCATTGCCAGCAGGAGCTGCCAACATCATACCCATACGCACGCCATCAGCACCAAAGCGGTCAATAAGATCAAGTGGGTCTGGCGAATTGCCAAGTGATTTTGACATTTTACGACCCAACTTATCACGTACAATACCCGTAAAATATACATTCTTAAACGGCATCTTACCCGTAAACTCGTAACCAGCCATAATCATACGAGCCACCCAGAAGAAGATGATGTCTGGACCTGTCACCAAATCACTCGTAGGATAGTAATAGTTGAATTCCTCATTATCAGGATTCATAATACCGTCAAAGAGAGATATAGGCCACAACCAAGATGAGAACCATGTATCGAGTGCATCTTCATCTTGACGCAAATCAGCGGCTGTAAGATTAGCATTACCACTCTTCTCTTGTGCCAACTTAACGGCTTCTTCGATACTTTCAGCTACTACATAACCGCCTTCAGGCAGATAGTAAGCCGGAATGCGATGTCCCCACCAAAGTTGACGTGAGATACACCAATCCTTGATATTCTCTAACCAGTGGCGATAAGTATTCTTATACTTTGTTGGGTAGAACTTTATCTCATCGTTCATTACGGGAGGTAAAGCCAAGTCAGCAAAGTGCTGCATCTTGAGGAACCATTGCATAGACAATTTTGGTTCGATAGGCACACCCGTACGTTCTGAGCAACCTATCTTATTGTCATAGTCCTCAATCTTCTCCATAAGGCCAGCCTCTTGCAAGTCTATAGCGATTTGCTTACGTACAGCGAAACGCTCTTGACCTACGTACATACCAGCTGCCTCAGAGATAGTAGCATCATCATTGAAGATGTCAATAGCTTGCAAGTTATACTTCTCACCCAACATATAGTCATTCACATCGTGTGCAGGAGTTACCTTCAAACAACCTGTACCAAACTCAATGTCTACATATTCATCTTCAATCACAGGAATAACACGACCTACCAACGGAACGATCACCTTCTTACCCTTCAACCAATGATTTTTCGGGTCGTTAGGATTAATACACATTGCCACGTCACCCATAATCGTTTCAGGACGAGTTGTTGCTACAACGGCATATCGGCCTTTCTCATCTTGGTGAATAATTTCACCTTCTTCGCCAGTAGCACCCGTGCCATCATCTTCACTTACATAATACTTCATGTAATAGAGTTTCGTATGCTCCTCCTTATACACTACTTCTTCATCTGACAGTGCCGTCTTAGCCTTCGGGTCCCAATTGACCATGCGAACGCCACGATAAATCAATCCTTTACGATAAAGGTCTACAAACACATGGATAACACTCTTAGAACGCTCTTCATCCATTGTGAAAGCCGTACGATCCCAATCACACGAAGCACCAACTCGACGCAATTGTTTCAATATAATGCCTCCATGTTCCTCCGTCCAGTCCCAAGCATGCTTCAAGAATTCATCACGCGTAAGGTCGGTCTTTTTGATTCCTTGCTCAGCCAAGCGATTTACCACCTTCGCTTCAGTTGCAATTGAAGCATGGTCAGTACCAGGCACCCAACATGCGTTTTTACCTTCCATGCGAGCATGACGAACCAAGATATCTTGTATGGTTTCGTTAAGCATGTGTCCCATATGTAACACGCCCGTCACGTTAGGGGGAGGGATTACAACTGTATAGGGTTTACGTCCATCGGGTTTTGAAGAGAAAAGGTGGTTGTCAGTCCAATACTGATACCATTTACCTTCAACCTCTTCGGGATTGTAAGTCTTTGCTAATTCCATTGTATTTTGTATTTATTTTTTTCGATTATGAGATGTCACTTCCGCACATCAAACAGATATGTCACCTTTGCTACGATCGTGCCATTGTTCGAACGACTGAACACGTCCTTCTTTGCATTATTAAAGATATCTGACAAACCATAATAGTAACGACCTTCTACTAAGAAGTGTCCTATTTTAGTCGTAAGTTCAGCACCCAACCCTGCAGTTATACCATAATCAAACTTTTTGTCAATTGACATATCATACTGAGCATAAAGTCCATTAGGTCGGTCGGGGTGTCCGCTACCATCTAATGTAAAGTCGCTTTGTTTACTACTTTCCTTAAAACAATACCCCACTTGCGGACCTGCCAAGAAGTAGCCCATGAGGCCACGACTTTCGCGTCCCCAAGCCAAACGAGCCAAAACGGGGAATTGTATGTAATGTTGATTACGCTTATAAGTATCGGGCAGAGGTTCTGACTGTGAGTTCAACACCTGTTCGCTCCACCCCATTTCACTATAGTTCAATTCCAATTGTAATGCACAAAAGGCTTTGAAATAACGTTCGCTCGTAAAGCGTGCCACAATGCCAAAGGTTGGTCCGACGTGCCACTTTTGCTTTATTGTCGGGTCAAATCCAATTTGATTCATCGCCACACCCCCCGTAAAGCCTATACATATATTATGCCTTGGCTCACCTATCTGTGCACGCGACGCAACCGACATGAGTAGCATAAGCACGCATACAACTACACATCGTTTTATGTAAATTATATTCTGCATAACACCATATATAGTTACGACGCTTATTGTGCCGATATTTTCACAATGCTCATATCTCGTTTAAAACGAACAAGCCACATACTACGGCTTACATAGCCACCATTACCCCCAACGGTAATAAATCGAGGTTCTGACTGTAACTTAGGTTGTGCTGCGACACTTCCCTTTTGTGGTGATTGTGTACTAAAATCATAGCCATAAGTAGCCATGCTGCCTAAAAAGCCTCTCGCAAAATCATAACCCAAAGGAGCCATACGAGGCTTGCTTGACACAAAGTCCGCCTTAAACCACTTTCTATATTTATCATAAAAAGCCTTCGAAGCCGTCGTGTATGGATAATAGTAATTCGGAGTCAGAATGTACGTGTTTGCAGCATGAATTTGCTCACGCATACTTCCTTCCGCATAAGGCAACCAACTTTCATAACCCAATAACGATATTTGAGCACCAGACAACGCATGCTGCAAATCCGCCGTTTTTGTCAGCATTTGCTTCATCGTAGCCTCACTTGCATCATCGGGTACAATGATATACTCGCCTTGTTTTTTCCCCAACAAGGCTGCTGTCATCTGTTGCGTTGATGCAGAAGTAGGCAAACTTACGATATCATACCCTGCGCTACTCAATCTACGCTGCAATTCTTCACTAAAGCTACGTTTATTACCCGCTTGACCATGCAATAATATAACATGCGTTTGCTTCTTAAAATTGGTCATAAACAAGTCTAAAGCCAAAGCGTTCTCATAGACGGCAGGAGTATTTAGCACGTACACTTCAGGACGATAATCTACCTGTGGCACCTTTGACGAGAAAGGCACTACGACCTTTACCTTTTTTGCCGATACTGCCGTCACATCCGTAAAGTGTGTAGGGTAAAGCGGACCAACGATAACGTCAGGATTCTGCCCCACGACTTGCAACATCTGGCTTGCGATGCTTACATCGGGAGCAGGCTCATTATACACCGAGACAACCACATTTACCCCCGCTTGTTTTAATTCCTCTACGCCCATCAGCAGGCCTCTATAAAATTCTACACTACGGTCAAACTCCACGCCATTACCTACTAACGGAAGTATTACAGCTAAGCGTATTGTGTTCAATCCCTTAAAGGTTGGCTTCTTGACTATAGGCTTCACAGGGATACGCAACACACTTCCCTTCTTCAACTTATATCCCTCCTGCTTCATTTCAGGATTAGCCTCTATCAACTCGTCAACGGTTATATTATTCGCTTTTGCTATACCATAAGCCGTTTCCTTCTTTTTTGCCTTATACTCCTTATAAGTCACCTTAGCAGGCTGTGGTTGTTGTCCCACTTCAGCATAACTAACCTTTGACACAGCGTTTGGCATAATAGCAGCGTTCCCTGCCGCTGGTTGTTTCTTCACCACAACATTCTTCTCTGTAGCCCGAGCCGCTGCTGCACGCTGTGCTGGAGTAGGAGCTGGTTCTGCACCTCCAGGCACATAAGGCACAATAACCACTTGTCCAGCTTGCACATAATCAGGCTGCACTCCTGGATTCAAGCTCAATAAATGATCAAGCGTTGTGCCGTGACGATGAGCAATGCCCAATATCGTTTCACCTGGTTGTACCGTATACTTCACCGTCTTTTCTACCTTCTTCTGGCCCTTCACTTGAAGGGGGCAAAAAACGCCCAAACAAAGGAAGCAACTCAATATAAATACGACACGCTTTATATTATAAATCATACAATTACAACTTTATATTTAAACCTTTTATTAAAGACTATCCTTACCAATATTAAACCAATAAGTCAAAATCTTTCAGCATGCAAATTTACATAAAATATAATATTCATAGTAACCCTTCTAAAAGAAAATCGTACATTTGAACGCTCAATAACATAAAATGTATCAACTACTAAAGCATTTTGCATTCAAAATAGAATACGAATAGAATATGAATCGACTAACTATTATTACTTGTTTAATTGCAGCCTCATTATGCATTCCTTCTTTTGCCCAAAAGAAAAAAAATACAAATGTAAAGACGCCTATAGCGGCCACACATTCCGCCGAACAACTCATTCAAAATTATAAATTTACTGATGCCGCTCGCGTCTTGCAGCGAGAGATAGAAAGTGCTCATTCTGCGGGCCGTTCTACAGATAGATTAGAGCAAGACTTAAACCGAGCCAACCGTGGTATCGACATGTTACGCGGCACAGAGCGTATTACATTTATCGATAGCATTAAGGTTAGCCGCGATGCAGTATTAAAGAGTTTACACTTATCACACGAAGCCGGACGAATCATCAACATGAATGAGGAAGTTGGCAGAATTAACAATGCGCCACAGGCGTTAGGCCAAACAGGCTACATTAACGAATTGGGCGATCGGATTATATTCTCTGCTTCTGACAAGTCTGGCAACAATAAACGGCTTTACGCCAGTTTTCGAGCTGGCAAAGGTTGGAATACACCTATTCCACTTAATGGGTTTGACAATACGAACGAAGACCAAGACTTCCCTTTCATGATGCCTGATGGTGTGACACTATATTATGCTGCGCAGGGTGACGAAAGTTTAGGAGGATACGACCTTTTTGTTACGCGTTACAATGCTGACACGAAGCAATTTCTAAAGGCTGAAAATTTAGGTATGCCATTCAACTCTCCTGCCAACGATTACTTTTTAGCCATCGACGAACAAACCAACCTCGGTTGGTTAGTGACCGACCGCTATCAGAAGGCTGACTCTGCTTGCATCTACATATTCATTCCAAACACAACGCGCGAGGTATACGACGCTGCTGACGGCAACAATAAGCAAATCATTCACGCAGCTCAACTTCACTCGATTGCCGAAACACAAACAAATTCTGCAGCTGTAAAAGAGGCCAAACTTCGATTAGCACAAGCTAAAGCGCAGCAAATTCAACAAGCCTCTACCCCACGACGCTACATCATCAACGATCAGATTGTATATACTCAACTCACACAATTTCGTAGCGAAACGGCTCGTCGCATAGCTGAGCAAGCTGACCAAGTTTTTGATCAAATCAACACCTTACAACAAAAACAAGATGAACTTCAACTTGCTTCTGCATTAACCCCCAATAAGCTAACAGATAAAGCCAAGCTACAACTTCAACAAATCAAACAAGCACTGCCGCAACTGCTACAACAATACAATACGTTGTGTAAAAATATGCGTAAGGCAGAACTTCAATAAGAAATCTTAAAACATCTAATAATCATGACAAAAGAACCCATCGCACCATCTGAATTAATCATCAATCCAGATGGTAGCATTTTCCACCTTCACGTTAAACCCGAACAATTAGCCGACAAGGTTATTTTGGTAGGCGACCCTGGCCGTGTGCCTCTCGTAGCCTCACATTTCGACACGACTGAATGCGATGTCTCAAGTCGCGAATTTCGCACGATCACAGGCATCTACAAGGATAAACGTATCACCGTCGTTTCTACTGGTATCGGTTGCGACAACATCGACATCGTTCTAAACGAATTAGATGCTTTAGCCAACATCGATTTCAGCACACGACTCATCAAAGACAATCTTCGACAACTCGAATTGGTACGCATTGGCACCTGTGGTGGACTTCAACCTAACACCCCTGAAGGCACCTTCGTTGCAAGTGAAATAAGCATTGGCTTTGACGGCCTTCTCAACTTCTATGCAGGACGCAACGAAGTGAGTGACCTTGAGCTTGAGAAAGCCTTTCTTTCACACATGAATTGGCACGGCACACAATGCATTGCACACCCTTACGTAGTGCATGCCAATGCTGAACTCATCAACCGCATAGGTGGCGACGATATGGTACGTGGCATAACCATTGCTTGCGGTGGATTCTTTGGTCCTCAAGGTCGCCAGCTACGTCTCCCCTTAGCAGACCCCGACCAAAATGCGAAAATCGAATCTTTTGAATATAACGACCACCGCATTTGTAACTTCGAAATGGAAAGCAGCGCCATTGCAGGCTTGTCACTGCTCATGGGACACAAGGCCATGACGTGCTGCATGGTGATTGCTAATCGTTTAGCTCATCGTGCCAATCCCAATTATAAGAACAGTATCGACACGCTAATTAAATTGGTATTAGATCGCATTTAAGCTACACGCAGTAGCTAGTGTTAGACAAACAGCAATTTATCTGCCTAATTGGGGGGCGGGTTTGTAACCCGCGGCAACAGCAGAATGCTTTGAATATCTACAACATGCTGCTGTCGCGGGTTACAAACCCGCCCCCCAATTAGGCAGATAAATTGCTATTTACCCACACGATTCGTTATAGGACCAATAATATGAGTACTGGAGTCAAACTACTCGCCCCTAATGTACCACAATACTATATCTCAACCACTTCTATTATCTTCACATCTTCTACGGGACGATCATTACGATCGGTCTTTACACCGATAATTTTTTCTACCACATCGAGCCCTTGCTCAACACAACCAAACACTGTGTAGCCACCATCTAAGAAAGGTGTTCCACCAATTGTAGTATAGGCTTCTGTCTGTTCAGTTGTAAAGTGGGGGGTGCCTTGCTCCTTGCTCAAACGCTTTGTTTCGCTCTGCAATTCGTCTTGCAACGCCTGTAACGAGACGCGGTCACGATTACGACGCAACTCCATAATCTCACTACGATGTTGTGCAACCAAACCATTAAAGATAGTTTGTTCTTGCTGCATTGCCATCTGCTTCTCAAGAGCCTTCAATTCACCAGGCTTATACACCTTGCCCCACACAATGTAGAACTGACAGCCACTACTCTCACGTTCTGGGTTTGCTTCATCACCCAAACGAGCTGCACAAAGTGCTCCACGCTTATGAATACACTGTTGCACTTTGATTTCAGCAGGAATGGTATAGCCTGTACCCCCAGTTCCCAACATTTTTCCCTTAGGTGCTGACTTACTTTCAGGATCACCGCCCTGTATCATAAAGTCCTTAATTACACGGTGAAACAACGTGTCGTTATAAAAGCCTTTACTTACGAGTCTTACAAAATTATCACGATGCAGAGGTGTCTCATCATATAGACGTACTACGATATCGCCTTGTGTTGTTTTAATTGCGAATTGCATAACAAAATATTAAATTTTAAAAGAATTAATAGCTGCCACCACTTGTTGAGCCTGCTCAAGTGTAAGAACTTGGTTCATAGGAATGGACAGTTCTTGTGCATGAATTTTCTCAGTTATAGGATAACTTCTATCGTGCCAATCTTTATAGCAGGCTTGCTTATGTGGTGGTATGGGGTAATGTATCAACGTTTGAACGCCACACGTTGTTAGATGTGCTTGCAAGCGATCGCGTTGTGCCGAAAATATAGGAAATTGGTGGTAAACGTTATTTTCGTTCGTCAAGCGTTGCGGCAAGGTGATGTGTGCATTACTGATATGCTCATAATAATAAGCTGCTAATTGCTGGCGCTGCGCATTATCAGCATCAAGATACTTTAACTTTACGCGCAATACGGCAGCATCTATTTCACTCATCCTACTATTTATGCCCACATATTTGAACACATACTTTCGTTCACTACCATAATTTGCTAAAGCGCGTATAACTGAAGCTAAATCGTCATCATTCGTCGTCACCGCCCCAGCATCACCAAAAGCCCCTATGTTTTTACCTGGATAGAAGCTATGTGCTGCAGCATCGCCTAAAGCACCCGTTTTTATGCCTTGATAAGCACACCCTTGACTTTGTGCGCAGTCTTCAATCAACTTTAATTGATGACGCTGACACACATCGTTCAAGCAATCATCGTATGCGATACGACCATAGAGGTGAACTGTCATAACGGCTCGCGTTCGCGTCGTAATGACTTGCTCAACCCGTGCTGTATCTAACTCAAGATTATCCCATGTAGGCTCCACCAACACTGGCACCAGATTATTGCGCGTTATGGCCAAAATAGTTGCTATATAAGTGTTGGCTGGCACAATCACCTCATCACCTTCACTCATTATGCCCAACTCCTTATAAGCACGCAATATTAGATAGAGCGCATCAAGCCCATTGGCCACACTCACACAGTGCCTCGTACCTATATATTGAGCATAAGTTTGCTCAAATTGTTTTATCTCCTCTCCTTGCAAAAACCAACCTGATTGTATAACTCGCTGAACGGCTTGAGTATATTCATCAATATGTTGTGCAGTTATTGCTTGAAGGTCTAAAAGTTTTATCATATACTGAAAAGTTAAAGTGGCTCGTCAAATATTTGCTACGTAATCGCCTCTTCATCTTTTTAGAGGTTCGTTTGCTCCCTTCGAAACGCTATGAAGTCATCATACAAGCGTATGTAATCTTCCTCCTCATAAGCATGAGAGGCTAAGACAAGACAGATGCTCCCCGACGAGAAGCCCTGCTCCGAAGCCCAAACACCTGGCGGAACGTGTAATCCCCAGAAGGGGCGGTTCAGCATAACAGTACGCTTATTCACACCATCATCAAGCACCACTTCAAAACTCCCTGAAGCTGCTATAATCAGTTGATGACAATGTCGATGAGCATGCGCTCCACGATCCTCACCTGAAGGAATGTCGTAACTATAAAAAACGCGATTGATTGCAAATGGTACATGAACCTTTTCATAAACGAACGTTAGGCTACCCTCAGGGTGTTGCTCGCGTGTGAGTTGATATAACGAACAATCAAAAACGGTTACCAAGCGCTTACAATCTATTGTAAAAGCAGAGGACAACATTGCTGGAACATCTTGTGCCGGCGTATTAGGCGAATGCGTTTCTGCTATCTCACCTCTTTTCCACAATAAAAACTCTTTGTAATTAAACACATAGTCATTGACATCAAAGGGCATTGATGCCAGCACTAAGGCCAATGAGTTAGTAGAGAAATTTAGCATTTTTCGCCACGTTCCCTTTGGTACAAACACTCCATTGTACGATCTGTTTAAAGAGAATACCCGCTTTTCATTCCCATCGTCTAATTCTACATCAAAACTACCTGAGAGAGCTACAATAAACTCTTCATTCTGCTTATAAGCATGCTCGCCACGGGCATAACCTCCAGGCACATCGTATATCCAATATGCCCGACGTATCACAAAAGGTATATTTTTCAATTGTTCGATAATAGACAAGTTTCCTCGTCCGTCAGCTATTCTGGGTAACGATATGATATGTGCTTGTTGTGTCATAAATGTTGAATTATTTGATGCGTGGCAAAACCTTTCATGAGCAAAAGTAACAATTTTAAAACGACCAAATACAAAACATATTATAAAACTTAACGCAATTCAATACAATATGATACCTTTGCAACATAAAATAATCACAATACATTATGAAACTCAGCCAAATCATAACTACATTCTTTTTAAGCCTTACTTGCCTAACTACATACGCGCAAAAAGGAACTTGGAATGGCAAAATTATCATACAAGGTATGGAGTTACCACTTGTGTTCAACTTCAACGATAATAACTGTACGCTTGACTCTCCGTCACAAGGAATCAACAACATTCCTGCTGAAAAGTCTGTTGACGAAGATGGTACCATTAAAGTATTCATAAAGATGATTGGTGCCACCTTTGAAGGAAAAAATGTCGGAGAATGTATCGAAGGCACCTTCACGCAAAATGGATTTCACTTTCCACTAACGCTACACGCCGGTAAGCCTACTATTAATCGTCCACAAACACCCACCCCTCCTTTCCCCTATAGCGAAGAAGAAGTATCCTTTACAAATAGCGGATACACCTTCCATGGTACACTCTCATTACCTAAAGAGTATAACCAAAACACGCCTATTGTGCTAATGATTACAGGAAGTGGACAGCAAAATCGAGATGAAGAGATGCTTAGCCATAAGCCTTTTGCCGTCATTGCTGATGCATTAGTTCGAAATGGAATAGCCTCTTTGCGCTATGACGACAGAGGCTGGAATGATAAGTCGATTAACTTTGCAAATTTTACAACCAACGACTTCAAGCAAGACGCTGAAGCAGGATTAGAATTTCTTCGCAAACGATTTTCGAACGTAGGCATTCTTGGACACAGCGAAGGCGGGAGCATTGCACTTTTGCTGGCAGAGGAAGGTAAAGCAGACTTTATCGTTTCACTGGCTGGCATGGTCGTATCTGGGAAAAGCACTCTTATAGAACAAAACAAAGAGGCTTTAGCAGCCATCGGCTTGCCCAACGATGTAATCTCTTCTTACCTGAAGACGCTTGACACCGTTCTCGATGACTTGGCAAGTGGCAAAAAAATCAGTGAAATCAAAAGAGATAATATACCTGCCATACTCAGACCTATGTTTGAAAAGTCACTACAACAAGGTGATAGCAAGTATATTCGTGAGTTCATAAATATTAATCCGAGCCGCACACTAAGCCAAATTAAATGTCCCGTTTTAGCATTAAACGGCACGAAAGATAAACAAGTGAACTATGCAACAAACCTTAGCGCATTAGAAAAAGGACTTACAAACTGCCCTCACACCATTAAAATCATGGAAGGACTTAACCACTTATTCCAGCATTGTCAGACAGGCAACGTTATAGAGTACCAACAGATTGAAGAGACTATCTCACCTGAAGTGCTAACACTTATAACAGAGTGGATTAATGAGCTTAAATTATAAACTCACCTCATTAGCCATTTAGGTGCGAAAGTTATATTTAAAAACTGCAATTGATAAAGCCTCTTCCCTACCCCACCCCAGTCGGGGAGCGGTAGTGGGAAGAGGCTTTATCAATTGCAGTTTGTCTAATCAGAAATGCAAACTATATTTTTTTACTAAATTATTAGAACACCCACTTCACGCCTAAACAAGGACGACACTTAAAGCCAGCTGTACTACCGAAATTATTACTAAGTTCGATTTCAGTTCCGACATTTAAATTTTCACAACCAAAGAGGTCACCAATATTGTACCAAAGTTGGGGTTCGGTTATGAAAACGGTACGCTTGCGTTTGCTGCTTCCATCAGCTTGAAAGTCGCAATCATGATTTTCCCACCAAAAGTCGGCAAAACCATCAAAAGTGAGTCGCTTTAGCCCTAATACGTCTTTACACGTCCAAACGGCTGTGAATTGCATCGGAACGTCTGAGGTGCGCTTCTTAATGTTTTTATAAAGCGCCTTAAGATTGAGCGTATTTTTATATGACTTATCGTGAATGAAATAATCCAAACCTACAAGCCAAGCATTATTTATAGGATAACTCTTGGTTATACCACCATTATACTCTACATGCAAACTTAATGGGGCTAACTTCGTATTCTGCCAAAAGTTAAGACAACGCGCAATCTCAAGATACGTTCCGCCAGGAGCTAAATTAGGCCCTTCAACATGCTGATTATAGTTAAAGTCGTGGTCTACAAAAAAGTACGTATTACCCCACTTATCAGCCTTAAACATTTCAAGCGTCATCGTAACGTATTTACGATCAGAACCAAAGTCATAAAACACTTGCATGTTAACCTGCGCCATGGTTGCCTTAACCGAAACCAACAGGATAGAGAAGAAAAGAAGAAATTTTGATTTCATAATAGAAGTACAGATTATTAAAAAGTTTCAGTCAATTACCGCTTATCCAAAAGCATAATTTAGAGCAAAGAGTATAGCCAAAATTATAAGCGTCCAATTCAGATCCTTACGTTTCCCTGCAAAAATCTTGATTAGCACATAACTCATAATACCCAAACAAATGCCATCAGCAATTGAATAGCAAAGTACCATGGTAATCATAGTAATAAAAGCTGGAAAAGAATCCGACACATCGTCCAACTTTATTTCCTTAAAAGAGTCCACCATCAAAACTCCTACCATAACCAAAGCACCACTTGTAGCAGCAGAAGGAATAAGCAAAAAGATAGGCGAGAGAAAGATACTAAGTACAAAAAGCAATCCTACATTAAAGGCCGTGAGTCCTGTTCGTCCTCCTTCAGCAATACCCGAAGCACTTTCTACATACGTCGTAATCGTACTGCTACCTAACATTGCTCCAGCCGTTGTACCTATAGCATCACTCAGCATAGCTTCACGCATGTGAGGTATCTTGCCATCTATTGAGAGTCCTGTCTTTTGCACCAAACCCACTAACGTACCCAACGTGTCAAAGATATTGACCAAAAGAAGCGAAAAGATGGCCATAAACATCTTAGGCGTAAAGAAGCCCGTAAAGTCAAATTGGCAAAATATAGGCGCAATGCTATGTGGCGCTGATATTGGCATCCAATTCTCTGGTATTTCAGTAACACCCATCGGTATGCCAACCAACGTAGATAGCAATATAGCATAAAACAAAGCTCCCTTAACGCCACGCACCATTAAGATGCCACTAACTACAATTGAGAAGATTCCCAAAAGGCAAGTTGGGGTAAAGTTACCTAACTTCACAAATGTATCAGGATTTGATACAATAACGTGTGCATTCTTTAGACCAATAAAGGCTATAAACATACCTATTCCAGTCGAGATAGCATAACGCAGATTGGCAGGTATACTATCAAGTATTAGATCGCGTATATTAAGAAAGGTAATCAAAATAAAGATTACACCTTCTATTAGCAATACAGCCAATGCTTGTTGCCACGAGAGTCCCATAGCTTGACATAACGTGAAAGCAAAAAACGCATTCAAGCCCATACTTGGAGCTTGCGCGAATGGCAACTTTGCCATAAAAGCGAGCAATAGGGTTGCTATAGCCGAAGCTATAGCCGTACTTGTAAAGAGGGCTCCCTTGTCCATTCCTGTAGTAGAGAGTATAGCTGGATTAACAGCCAATATGTAACACATCGTTAGGAATGTGGTCAAGCCAGCCACCATTTCTGTTTTGAAAGAATGTTGTTTCGGGTCAAAGCCCAATAACTTTTTTAGTACCATGAATAAACTTTTATAACCACTTTAGTTAATATTTTGCAAATATACACAATAATAACCAAAACATTACATACTGCACCTATTAATGATATATAAACTGCGCCCTAAGCTATGGCGATAAGGGACGTAAATGGGTGAGATTCTTTACCATCAATAGCGAGCCTTAGGTTTAATTTTATTTCTTTTGAAGCCATATATATATTGAATTTTATTTGGTTGGTAAATTATAAAGTCGCACTTTTGCAAAAGAACTAATACCTTTTGTGATATGGAAAACGAACAGAAACCGAAAGATATTAAAGTAGAGTTTAGCTGCGAAGTGAAAGAGCAAACACCTTCAAAGAAGAAACAAAGGCGAAACAAAAGAGCTTTATGGGTAAGCACCTATTTGGGTTATGCTTCATTCTTTTTCTTTTGCGATAGCATATACTTTTACGCTACAACAGAAACGTGGACAGATGCTCGTGCTTTTTTTGTCGCAGCATTTATGGCTCTGTCTATCCTCTTGTTCTTCGCCTCAGCTGTGGCTGACTCATACTACAATGCACCTGATTATAAGGATATTAAGCGCAGCAATGGTGGCGGAAACGACTACGATTATTTGTAAAGCACATAGTGACATGGATGCTGATACCCCCAAAGTAGCCCTTGGTAAATCCGAACTTGAGTTATATATGCCGCTTTGTTGCCTTTTGGGCTTCATCTAAAGACCTTGCAATATCTTTTGCAGATGAAGTTATAAACCCCAACTGTTCTTTACCGTCAATAGCGAGCCTTAGGTTGAATTTTATTTCTTTTGAAGCCATATATTTATTAAGTTTTACTTGGTTGGTAAATTATAAAGTCGCACTTTTGCAAAAGAGCTAATACCTTTTGCGATATGGAAAACGAACAGAAGCCAAAAGAGCGTATACCCTTAAAAGAGATACAAGCAAAGAGACAGAGAGCACGCATAGTGGGCAAATTTTGTGGTTATGCCTCGTTGGTGTTCTTTATAGATTTTATGTACTTTTTTTTCAAGCTGCAGCTATTAGGACGCTTACATGGGGCAGCAGGGTACATAGTGGCCTCGCTGCTCGTTATAGCTATGGCATTTCACTTCGGCAAGGTGCGTGCGGTATATGTTTATCACCACACTTACAAGGTGATGCAGCAAAAGGTGATGCAGCGAAAGCTGCTGAGCAAGTTCAAAGAGCGAATGATAGCATTTAGCTACTTTGGCTGGTATTTTTCAACATTCATAATAGTTATACTAGGAACCGTTATTTGGGGCGCTGGTTGTGACTCTCCTTGGGTGGTATATCCATTTTTCGCACTGATAGTAGTAGCCTTCATAAGTTGCGTAATACTATCAGCCTTTACCGATGAGTTCGATTTTGGGCCATGCTATTACCCATGGTTCCCGCCTTATTATTAATCCTTCAACCCCTTCATCAAGCTAACAAGCCGCTCACGCGCCTCGTCTTTACCGACTGGTGGCACGTGGGCGGCTTGCGTTGTGTGTGAAGTGGCTTCGTTATTGTGCGGTAAAAAAACGAGTAACAACAAACAACAAAACCGCCAATTATCAAGCCTTTACAACTTAATAATCAGCGGTTTTCCTTATGTCGGGGCGACGGGATTCGAACCCACGACCCCCTGCTCCCAAAGCAGGTGCGCGATTGTGTATAATGTATTGATTATCATATACTTTTAGAATTTGGCTTTGTTCGCTGCTCACAAATGGCTCACAAAATGGGAGGATGGAAATACAAAAAAAGCCCTTACACGGAGAGGGGTAAGGGCGTATGTTATATGCGTGCATGGTTGCAAAGAGCCTCACACTTAATAGCATGAGGCTCTAACTTGCACCTATCAGCCATAGGTGGCTTGTGTGTTATATAGTAATGACTTGGCTGAATTTTATATATTTTCGGCAGTCTTGCGTATCCTATTCGCAAGATCTAATAATGAATTCCTAAATTGTTCTTTTTCTTCTAAGGTAAAACCGCCTTTTCCCCCATTGCCATCTATCCCATCCATCTTGTGATAAAACCACGACGAGGAACGATTAAAATAACGGTTGCTAAAATCCAACCACGAAACGCTCATTAAAATGTCTTTGCAGCGTTCCTTCATATCGGTAATCTTATTATCTTCCATAACTTTATATATAAAAATCCCGCCCGCTTTGAGCGGGTTTTCTTGATTTTTAGAAGGGTTGGCGAAGCATATTATCAAGCAACTCTTGAGCAAACCACCTTAGTTGTGGATAACCATTTGGGAAACTCTTGTCGTAAATTCTGATAGCTTCTAATAGTTCGTACTCTTCTTCGGAAACTGTTACTTTCTAAGTCTTTGTTCTCATATTCATTACTTTCTTAATACAATACAAAGATACTACGTCTTTTTGTAGTAGTCAAACAATACGCTTACAGATTAAGTTGTGCTTTAATATTTTCCAGTAGTTGTTTATCTTCTTTACTCATGAGGCCATCATTTGTCGTTGTTGCGGTGGGGATAGGGTCTGTATATTTCTGATTGAACGACAAATCGAATTGGCGTAATACATATTTATTCTCTCCGCTATCCCATTGTAATCTATCACCGAAAAGACAACTCCAATCTTCTGCATGACTGATTTCTTGGCGAGTGCCATCAGTAAAATAAATAGCACGTTGAAAGACCTTTGATTTATTGAAGATTACCTGTCTACAATAATCATTCTCAATGCTCTGCATCATTGTAATGCTCATCGCACCATCAGCATACGTGCAATGTACGTGTACAATATTAGAGTTGCTTGATATTTCAATATCTTTAAGTGCATTAAGAGCTGCTTCCTCTGACTCAAAGTTCCCAAGGTCACGCGCATAAGCAGTTAAATTATCAAGCTTAGTCTTATCTTGTGCAGTCATCACCCCAGCCTTAGCAGTTGTTGCCTTAGAAATTGGTGTATCATACGCTCCACCATTTGCAAAATTCAGATAGCGTAAATTAACATATTCTGCTGTACTTAGCTCCTCTCGAATGAATCTAAAGTTTACTCCACAGTCTTTCATTCGTTGTCCCCATTGCCACGGTAAAAGTCCGTCTTGATAACATGCGCCACCGTCACTACCCATATATGGTATCATATATTGTGAAGTTTGATGTGCTTCATTATCATGGTCATAATGAGTATTATTATCAGCGCCCCATCTTTTCCAACGAACATATATTCTACCATTTTCTGAATAAATCCACCAGTTACATGACGAAACACAGTTTTTATCAGCATCAGTACCAGTAGAATAAATGTAGTTCTTAGTTGTTCCTTGCGTACCACTCTGTGCAGTGGGTACATTCAATGCCGTGAGCAATTGTTGTAGCGTGATAGTTTGAGCATTGTCTGTGTCGGTCTGCCCAGCAACGACTAATCGCACGTCCAATCCGCTGACGCTCGCTGCTGCTTGCAACTCGGCTAATGCTTCTGAGAGTTTTTTTGTTGCCATGTTATTTGTTTTTTGTAGGTTTGTAATGGTTGTAATTTATGGCGCGCCTTCGGGTGCGCTTTTTTATCATTCGGCAAGTGGTTCTAGGTATGGTGGTTTGATAATATTATCTGTCTGTATCTGCCACCCATTACCAGGCTTTAGCGTACCTTTGAACTTTATATTAAATAAAGCACCGTCATATTGCCAATAGAATTGTCCGTCTGAGCCGACACACATAGTAAGTATAATCATGCCTTTGCCTAAATTTAAATAGGTCGTGAAGTCTGTTTCACCTTTTTTGGAAAAGCGGCCGTATAAATTAAATTCTTTGCCGAGACTATCAGTGTCTGTCATGTTGTTATAAATAATAAACTTGCAGCCGACAAGCGAAAGAGCTTGTTGGATTTCTTCATCGCTATCTCCGTAAGGTGGTAATTGCCAATGTTTGTAATATTTTGAAGTCTTGTTATTTCCGTCTGTTTCAGTTACCGTTTCGGGCAAACTATTGACATAGATGATGCTTGATAAATTGGGGATTATAGGGTAAGCATATTTATAGTATTTAATAGTTTCCAGCCTCGATGTTCTTTTAACCCTTAATTCAAGGTAGTCAGCCCAATTATTCGTGTTAATTACCGTTACCGAGTTAAGCTGCATACCCGTTGTAATGCCGTTAAATACACCTTGGTCAGCATATATTGTGCCTTTAAAGACGCCTTCATCGGCATAGACCTTGCCTTTGAAGTAGTATTGTTGATTTACAGGGTCGATTGCGACTTTCAGAATATTGTGGTCTAATGCGTACATACCCACGACTTTATTGCCACCTATCTGCAATCCGTTGGACGACATAAAGCACCCTGTATAAGTGTTGTCAATCTCTTCTTTCTTGCCGAAGAACGCGTTACCACTTGCGATGTAATTGTCACCGCTCATGGTGTAACCGTTGAAGGCTTTCATCCAGTCGGGCAAAGAGACGGCTTTTTTGTCCATTTCGTTTAAGCACCAATCGGAAGCGGTTTTGCCCACTTCGAGCTTTACTTGATTGATAGCAATGAAGTCACCGCTTGTGCCTATTGTTGCTCTGAATAGCAATATAGGTGAGGAGTAAGTGCCGTCCGTGCGGACGCGGAAGGTGTAGATGTGTCGCACCCATTCTGCGGTTAGCTCCCATGTATGGCTTCCGTCATTTTTAAATGCAGTTTCCTTCACTCCGTCAGCCATTGGCATATCTGCGCTTGCATCAGACAAGACGCGTCCTCCATAATCATATACGTATGTGTTGAGGTCGCCCGAACCACGTGCGTAGAAAGAGAGTGTGTACCATTGTCCCGACATGATTGTTGAGCCTAACGATTGCGAATAGAAGTCAAAATCGCGTTCACTGCTTCGCCATGCACACAAAGAGTTGATACCACAGAACGTTTCCATGTTGGAAGGTGTAGCCATGCGAATAAGTTGCGCATCATTCTGAATGTAGCCGTCAGCGGTTAATGCTGAGCCACCTCCGTATGGTCTACCCAATGTGACCATTGAGATGTCTGCTTGCGCGCCACTTGACAATCGTACAAGTACATACTTTGTACCGCTAAGGCTTGACTTCGTGCAGAATGCGACGTAATGCCGTCTCCATGTTGAGGTCAACGCAAATGCGTCACTTGCGTCACTTGGAGAGCCTCCTTCCTTTCCGTCAACGTAGATTGTTTGCTCGTTCGTATCAGGGTAACAATATACGGTAGCAATACCAGAGCCACGCATTGTAATGCCTATAACGTACCACGTCTGAGGGCTGAGCAACTTTGTTACATCATATCGGAACATGTCCGTCTGTGTTGATACCGAAGCAGAGAGCATATCCGTATCGCCCACCGCTGCTCCCTCATTCAGCGTGCCGCTAATCGTGGCGAGCGATGAGCGGAAATTGAGCCACGTGCCAGCATAGTTCTCCGCCTTTGGAGCAAAGTCGGTATGTACGAGTAAGTTGTTATGCAGGCTTGTCCCGTCAGCTCCGTCTTTTCCGTTCGTACCGTCCTTACCATTCCAAACGACAGGAATAGTTTTTTGTGCTACTTCTACTTCGCTAACGTAGAGTTTAAACTCTATTCGTGTTGCGCTGGTTGCTACGAGTGTTACGGTGTCACCAGTACCTGCTTGTGCAATAGTAGTGCCGTCAGATCCATATACGGCCCACCTCATTACACCTCCTGTAAACTTCGTAGATTTTAATCCTTGCGTTCGGTAGGCTTCAACGGTAATCGTCTTTTGGCTATAAGAGGGTGTCGCACCGCCTTTTTGTGTTCGCGATATAGACCCAACGGGGGCGAGAATATAATAGGCTGCACCGTCATCGCCTTGTGGGCCGCGAGGGCCTTGTATTCCGTCTAAACTTTTGTAATAGATAACTTCTGTTGCGATAATGTTTCCATTTTTATCAATCGTTTTTCTCCAAACGTACGAACCTTTTGGAATATTAGTTGGGAACATATCACTCCATGTTCCATTTGGCTCAATAGTATCAGAAGTGCTTGTAGCATATTTGTATGTATAAGTAGGTATCTTTCCGTCCTCGCCAACATAACCAATCAATTCTGTAATAACTACCTCTCCACTACTATTCAATGTCTGTCTCCAAATGTACGTTCCCTTCTCAATGTTTGTTGGAAAAGTGTTACTCCAACCCCTACTCGGTTGTTGTGTACTTGATGTGTTCGTAGCATATTTGTATGTATAAGTAGGGGTTTTTCCGTCTTCGCCAACATAACCAATCAATTCTGTAGCCACGACTTTTCCGTCACTATCTTTTGTGCGTTTCCAAATGTACATACCTTGTGTAACATTTGTTGGAAACGTACTGCTCCAATCTTTAGTAGGTGCAGTCGTTCCCGATGTGCTTGTAACGTATTCGTACGTGAATGTTGGTATCTTTCCGTCCTTACCTACGAAGCCAATCAGTTCCGTAGTTTCAGTGCCGTCTGAATAGAATGTGCGCTTCCAAATGTACTTGCCTTGCGCAATGTTGGTTGGGAACGTACTGTCCCAGCCACTATTCGGGGCGGTAACTCCATTGTCACTAACGGCCCATTTGTAGGTCGTTTGGCTCTGTGGCCCCCATTTGATCGTAACATTGCTCCCGATTGTAACGTTGCCTTTGCCGTTGTATTGGATAGCGCCTTGACCAAGCGAGAACGAGCCGTCAGGGTTGAGGCTGTAGTGAGTGGTGTGGCCGTCGGGTGATAGAGAGATGATTTGCCCATTCTTGGCGTAAAGGCCAAAGCCACCCGTGGGAAGGTACCCACCGAGGCGACAAGCGAGACAACCGACAAAGCTTTTGGTGGTGATACCCGTGAGTAAGTCGATAGCAGGTTGACCCGTGCCGTTGGCGTGAATGTAAATGGCGCTTTGACGTGTGGGGTCGGTAGCGTTGCCGTATTGTACCAACTCGTCGCCTACTTCGGGGAACACCATTAATCCTGCAGTGGTGGGGTTGCTATTGTCGGCAAGGAGCATGGACGTGCCGTCGTCGGCAGTAATGAGGGCGGTACGGTCGTCTGTTACGAGTTGGAATACTTGGGCGGGAACTTCTTTCACGTGGTCGTAAGCGCCGACCTCTCCAGCCTGAGGTTCGACAATGGCGGCATCGAACTCCGATCGATTAATGGCCAACACATTGTTGTGGCCGCCAGCTGTGCTGCCTATGAAGCTAACTCTTACCCAATAGCCGCGAGCGCCGTTTGTTGTCCAACGTTGGCAACGTATGTAGTCGTTCGCTTGAAAACCTCCGTAGCCGTGCGTGTCGTCTCCCTCTAATACTAAGTAATAGTTCGTAGCGTCCCCATCTACGCTCTTCACGCGTCCGCAGGCTTGACTGATGCCCAGTGCGCCACAAATGGCCCGTATCTTTTCGATGACGAGTTCAAAGGCCGTGAGCCTTCCGCGAATGCGGAGGTTGTCCGCTTCGACGTAAGTCTGACCGTCCGCGGCCGTTTGTGCTGCCCAGCCGCTGCCCTCGAAACCATTGCTCGCGAAGTCGGGACTTTGTGCTGAGGCTTCGAAGTTCGTAGCCTTGCAGAAGGTGACGCTCCCCAAGGCCGTGTCGTCGTGTTGGCGGCTTAAGTAACGCTCGTCAGCTGTACCCCATTGCGTAAGGTCGTCGGCCGTGGCGGCATGAGTGGCTTCGGCTGCATGATCGGCTTCGGCGGCATGGGCCGCGTTGTCAGCATTCGTGGCGCGGTCGGCCGTGGTGGCGTGGTTGGCTGATGTAGCCTCATCGGCAAATCCCGCCTTCACCTTGGTGCGGACGATACCGCCCTTGTCGGTGTCGGTACTATCCAGATAGAGGTAGCCGTCGGCAGGAGCAGCGTCCAACTGATTAAGCGTGTCGATATTGGAGTGCGTGTGAGCATCGGCCGTAGCAGCACTGCCGCCGCTGATGTAAGCCCCACCGCCACCGCCACTTGTGGCTGCGGCCTCAGCGTTATTGCCTTTGCGCGCTCTGCGTGGCGTGGCTGTAACGTATCGTGTTTTAACTTTATAGTCCATAGCTTATTTAATGATTTCTTTGTTCCACTCTTCGGGTTCGAGCCTTACAAATTTAATATTACTCGTGCCGTCGTAGGCGTTGAGCACCTCACTTTTTATCATAAAGAGGTCAGCACTCGGCATCGCGCGGTCGGTGAAGAGCTGCAACGGTGAGAGTGGCGTGATAGCTTCCCCCTCAAGCGTAGGCACGCGGTGTCCATACTGGCTAAAGAGCAGCCCTAACAAGTCGTACTCAATCAGCCAAGGCGCAGACGTGTTGGTGCGACGCAGGAAACATCGTTGAGGTATTTCCGTCTGACCAAAGACAGGAGAAGAAGAATACCAAGTCTTGTAAGCACCTCGTGCCGTTACCCCCAAGTCGCTCCCAAAGGCCGTGCCGCAAATGGTGTCAATCTTTATCTCGTCCTTTGCGCTCGCGTTCACCCATGCGCTGTATTCGGCATCGCTCTTCTCCACCGCCTCAGCGATGAGGCCTTGTACTATCTCCAACTTTGGGAACTTGTAAAGCCACCACCGTTGCGACCAGTTCATGCGTTGCCCCCCCTTAGAGGTTTGCGTGCTAATACACACGTCGCGCAATCCGTTAGGGTCGGGCAACGACTTGTCGAGTTGGCACGTCTGAGGATTGGTAATGGGGTATTCCTTCCCCTTTCCGTCCTTATCGTCGAAGATGATGCACCCTGTATAAATGGTCAACTCTAAGTACCCCGCAGTGTTCGGCAGGGGAATGATTTCGCCCTCCGTGGGGTATTGTTCATTAGTTCGTTCGTGGCCAAGGGTGTGTGTATGGTTCTTTGACCACCCTTGAATGCCGCTCTCCTCCTTTATGCTGCCTTTCTTTGAATTGGCATAGTAGAGGAGATAAGAGGGAGCATGCGTGAAGTATTTCGCATCGTCGTATTCAATAGCCACCCAATGCCCTTCGTTATTGTAGCCTTTGGCTTGGTATTGCGCCACGGCCTTTCCATTGCCGTCAAACAAGACGAGCGAGAAAGGTATGTAACAGTAAGCCTCGCGCACCTTACACCAATTAAAGTTATCCTTTTCGTTCGTTTCGTCCGTCGCGTCAGCAAAGGGGTTGAGACGCGGGTCTATCATCATCTCCATAGTAAGGTGAATGTAAGAGCGCAGCACATCTTCCGATACTTGATGTTGGGCCGCGGGGCAGTACACACGAGGGAAACGCATCAACACTTCGTCCGATGTCCCCGTTAGGTCATTGAAGGCACGCGTAATCACGTTTTCGTTTTTAATAACTTCTTCATAGGCATAAGGGCCTTTAGGCAATGGCGATTTTTGCCCATTGAATGTAAGGTTATTGCGCGGCAAACAATGCGTTAAGGCCAGCCACGCAAGGCCCTCACACGTTTCGCCCCCATTGCCCGTCTTCACCATTTTGAAGTAATGCGCGTCTGCGTGCTTTTGCGTAAGGCCAGTGGCTACACTATCGGAGGCAGAATGGAAGAACTTGCTTATCTCGTATGTTATGAACCCAGGGGCAAACTTGTTATACACGCTGCCCACCCCTGTCAGTCGGTCTTGGTCTATGGTTACGCTGTTGTCGCTCAGCAGTTCGCCCCCCGTGTAGGGTGAAAACTTAACGACGGCCGCTTGCGCCAACTTATCTACCGAGAGCGTTTGCTCCGTAGCGTCCCACGTGATTTGCTCCACCTTAGGAGGGGCATTGTGCAGCGCATTTAGGTCGTACACCATGATCTTGCCCGCACGCTGCACGATGCGCAAGGCAAGCGGTTGCAGCACGCCGTTCAACACTTCCTCAAGCGTTGAGGCTTCCCCGTCCTCATCGTAGAAGTTGGCCGCATCAACGTATAGCTTTGTAAGGTCACACTTCTCCCACTTCTCCTCCCATAGCGAACTGCCGTTCAACTCTAACGACGTAAGCAATACTACTGGCACTGCGCTGAGGCCCACTTGTTCAAGGCAATAGTCTATGTAGTGGCGCACGGACTTAATTCCGCCCGTTTCGCCATACTTTAGGCGCTGCATGTGGCCGAAGTCAGTAAAGGTGAGTGTAACGGTGTAGTCTTTCTCCGATTGATAGGGCTCTTCGTACGTTTCGCAGTCGAGGCCGCCCACCCAGAAGAGCGCGTCGTCAAGGTAGACGTGCGCCATAACGTTGCCCGGGCTGATTTGGAAGAGGTCCGTAAACGTGCGGTCGGCTGGACTCACAATGTTGATCGTGAGCGTTGCGCCACAAGTGGTTTCGTACTTTTCGCGCTCCTCCCATTCCAATTCAAGCGGAGTGTCGGCATCAAACGTGAGGTCGCCAACGGAAGAGAAAGGCACACTGTTCGCTTGCCATATTTCGACCCGCCACGTTTGGCCCTTGCAGTTAACAAAACTGCCAGCGTATCTTTTGTAAAGCATGATGATAATGTGTTAATGTGCAAATGCGTGGTTAATGTGCAAATGTGCGAATGTGCAAATGTGCAAATGATTGAATAATGTCTTAATTACTCAGCGTACAAAGGCGACAATTTGCACATTTGCACATTCTCACATTTGCACATTCCCCCTATGCTCGTGAAGTAATTTTGTTTCGTTTATCGGTAATGAGTTGCAAGTCGCGTCCGCTGATGCGTCCGCTCACATTCACATCGACGCGTTGAGCGCCAAAGCTGCTGCGTAAGGCCGCAAGGTTGAGGCTTGGCACGATGTTCGACGGAGCATTGTACTGCGGAGCTGAGGCCAAAGGCGCTTGCACCATGCGCCATAGCTGCAACTGCTGGCGACGGTTGATAATCATCTCGCCCGAGTTGACATTTGCCGTCAATCGGTCGCCCGAATAGCTGCCGCCCGGTATGATACCACCATGCGCGTAGCTACCGCTCGTGGCCGACTTGATAGAGGCTATCATCGTCAGCAACGTAGCAAGTCCTGTAGCGGCAAAGGCTATCCACCCGAAGGGTGTAAGCTTACTTGCATCTTTCGAAGCCTCAGCATAGCCCAACACCATCGTAGCAATGGCTTGTGCTATCGTACCCGCAATGTTGAGTACAGGTTCTTGCACCTGTGAGCCTAATTGCGCGATGCTGCTGCCCAACTGCTGAATGCTCTGTGCGCCCTCGCGCATCTTGCCCGTGCCCTTTTCAACGCTTGTCGTGTCAAAGTCCACGGTGATAGGTTTCAATTTCAGCGACGACAACACCTTGTTAATGTCGTCCACCTGCTTTTGTGCCTCCTCCTTACTGATGAGGCCAATGTCGTAGTCGTTCTTGATGCGTGAAGCCTTCGTCTGTGCGTTGGCATACGACTTGCGCTTATCGCTTACTGAGCCAGTCTGCGTGTACTGCGGTTCTACCTCCGCTTCAATCGTTAGTCGGCCGTTCGTAGCCTCATTGATTTGTGCCTGTAGCGCGTCCACCTTCGTCATGGCTGCTACTTTAGCCTCCACGGTCACGGCGTTGTCGAAGTCCGTTTGAGCCGCGCGTAGTTGGTCCTGCAAAGCCTCCAGCGCAGTTTTCACCTCTGGCGCGTCAGGCTTCTCAATTCCCACCTTCACGGCCAACTCCTTGCGCTCTCCCTCCAGCCGTGTAGCCTCAGCCATAGCCTTCTTCGCTGCGTCGAGGTTGTTCGTGCTTTGCGCCAGTTCCTTCTGCTTGCTAATCTCCTTGTCGTACCATTCAATGCTCTTCTCGTCGTAGGTGGGAGCGGTGTCGGTAGGAGTGTGGGTGGAGGTGTGAGGATGTCCTGTTCCGCCACTTGTGTTAGGTTTAGCCAAAGTAGGGTGTCCCTTACCATAGCCGCCATTTGCCGCGATATGATTATAAATGCGCTTTTGCGAAGTGGAGAGCGAGCCGAATATAGCACTAACCACGTCCTCTTGTTCTTTAATCTCTTCGCCTTTTTTAGCTGCAAGTCCTGTAGCCATATTGTAGGCCGTCACTTTGTTAAGCGTGTTAGCCGTTTCTTTGTTAGCCGCTTGTTGGTTCTTCTGCGTGTCGCGCACATAGTTAAAGTTAAGCGATCCATTTTGTTTTACGGCATCGGCAGCTGCGGCAGGGCGTTCAATATTTTGGCGTGCCAACGTTACGGGGTTGCGCAATTCGTTAGCTCCTTGCCCATTGTGCGTTCGTCTCAGTTCGGTGTCAACATCGTTAGCCTGCTTTTCATACTTTTGCTTCTCAATTCTAAGCTTAATAATGTTGGTGTAAACTTTCTTTACCTCGTCAAAGGCCGCCTCAGCCATAGCGAGGTCTTGCAGCTTTTGTATGTACTTTTCAACTGCGACCGCATTGCGTTCAAAGATTGTGCCGTCCTTTTGTATCTGTGCTTGATAGCCAGGCACGATGCTCTGTAGTTTCTTAATAGCTGCCATACGGTCTGCATATATGGCATTACTATCGTGAATAACTGCTGTTAGCGTACGTACTTTGCTAATTTCGTCGGCATAGTGTGTAGCAGCCTCTTCTTGTACGTTTTGAACCGCACTTTTGATTTTGTCGGCTTGGGTTGTAGCCTCAGCATTATCATTTAGAGCCTCAGTATTATCTTTCACTGACTTTGTTGAGCTATCAAAGTAGCTAACAAGTTTCTCTATGGCGAAGCCTAAGGCCGCAATGGCAATACCGATAACAGTAGAGGACAAAAAGCCACGTATGGCCATTTTGGCTGTAGTAGAAGCGACTGCTACTGCGCGGAACGAAGCGGCTAACGAAATGTTCTGAACGCGGCTCACCCTAACTGCAGCCGTGCATAAGTTAATGATCGCGCGCAATCCTATATACGCAACGCGCATTTGCTTCACCATTATTGTAGCGAGCTTCATTCCCCCCAAAGCTTTTACAAATCCTCCAATAGCTAAAACCGCTTTCTGAGCTGATGAAGCCAACACTACAAACGATGTAGCCATACTCAAGTAAGGCTGCACTTGGTTAGCCACTTCACCCATTTTGACCTTTATGCCAGCCAATTTATTTTGGAATTGCTTCATCGCCCCCGCAGCCGTGTCGCCTAAGGCAGCGTTCATGTGGCCAACGTTGTTCGTTACCACTTCGGCCAACATGGCAGCACGTTCTTGCTCCGTCCCCATTTTTAGCACGCGCTCTTGTGCTTCGGTAAAGGTAATGCCCACGCGCTTTAAGGCCGCGGTCTGTCCTTGCATCACCTTTCCAAACAGATTGCCAATGTTTTGTGCATCTTGTTCCGTGGCAGCCAGTCCTTTTTGTTGTGCAACGAGGTCGTTAATGGCAGGTATAAGTGTAACGAGCGCGTCTCTTTGTGTCAAGAACGTTGCCACTTGTTGCGCTCCCGCCTTTTGCACGCTGCCTCCCAAAATGCCCAATTGCGTTTGTGCCTTAATGGTAGCTTGCACGGCTGCAATGTCGGCCGAGGAGGCTTTCATGCGCTCTACCATTACCGTCTTCAACCTTTGGTTAGCTACCTCAACGTTTTGATAGCTACCAGCCAACGAAGCTAAGGCCGTGTCTAAACTGCTAAAGGCATCCTTTACGTTGCCTAATAAGCTGAAAGTCTGATTTAAATTAAAAATTGTTTTGTTAAACTTTTCGCTTTCTGTCTTTGCTCCTGCAATAGCCTTTTGTATTTGTTTTGCTGTTGCTGCTGCACTTACCCACTGCTCCTTACCGTCAATAGCGAGCCTTAGGTTGAATTTTATTTCTTTTGAAGCCATATATTTTAAGAGTTTTATTTGGTCGGTAAATTATAAAGCCACACCTTTGCATAAACTAATACCTTTTGCGATATGGAAAGCGGACAAAAGCCAAAAGAGATCAAAGTAGAATTTACTTGCGAAGTGAAAGACCTGCCACCAACAAAGCGAGAACAAAGGCGCGACAAAAGAGCAAAAAAAGTGAGTTCTTTTTGTGGTCGTGTATCACTCGTGTTCCTCGTTTTGGGCTTATATTTTATTTTCACAACCACCAATTGGGGGGGAGGCCGTATTATGCTCGCAGCAATAATAATGGCTTTATCATTTTTGTTCTTTGTTGCGTCATCTATGGCAAGCTCGTATAAAAAGTTTAAAATTGTCAAAGACTATCTCTCGGGCGAAAGTAGCACTGATGATTTTAATTATATATAGCGCGATCTATATACTGATAAACCCAAAGAGCGCGTACCACTGAAAGAGAGACGAGCTAAGAGTCAGAGAAAGTTGACACTTACCGCTGAGTTCTACACGTGGCCATGCTATTACCCATGGTTCCCGCCTTATTATTGATCCTTCAACCCATTCATCAAGCTAACAAGCCGCTCACGCGCCTCGTCTTTACCGACTGGTGGCACGTGGGCGGCTTGCGTTGTGTGTGAAGTGGCTTCGTTATCCCAAGGCAAAGGCAGGAGCGTGTCGGGGGTGAGGCGGTTCTTTACGTGTGGTTGAATGGTAATGGTGGCGAGCATACGCATACGTTCCCACCCGTCGTGCATGGCCATTTCGTGGCTCGTAGCGTAGCTATCGGCCACGGCCGTCCACTCATCAGGCGTAAGCCCTTGCCAGTCGTGCAGCGTAAGCCCCACCGCCCCAAGTGCAAAGCCTAATTGTTCGGTAATGCAGAAGGGCTTTTTTTTTCGCCTTCGGTCGTGGCCTCAGCCTCAGCCGCCTCAGCTTGCATAGCGGCCGTCCATTGGTTTAGCTCGTCGGGACTGATGAGGTCGGCAAACTCCTCCAGCGTGAAGTTAAACTCAATGCCGTCAGCCGCTGACGCTGATGCCGTGCAGCAGTAGAGGAACGTAAGCAAGTCGGTGAGGTCGTTCGTTATCTCAGTAGCCTCACGTCCTGTTTCGCGCTTAAAGCGCAAGAATGCTCCCATTGTCTGGCGACAGGGGAAACCCATAATCTTCATTTCGCGTCGTGCGGTGGCTATTGTGCTGCCTTTCTTTTGTTGTGCCATAGTGGTGAAGTGTTTTGTGTTTTGTCTATTGTTATTGAAGTTCGGATTTGACAAGGGCGGGCTGAAAGCCCTTGCTATATCCGAATTTGGAGTATTGTTATTCCTTTATTTGTCGGTTGGCTATAATCAAGATGAGAGCCACGGCCAGAAGGGCCAGTGCTGCCCACACGTTCCACGTGCGGCCGCGCGTGTGTAGGTCGGTGCTGAGCGTTTCGACGGTTGACTGTAGTTGCGTGTTGGCCGTCTGGAGTCGTTCGGCCTCAGCCTGATAGTATATGCAGAGCCGCTGCAGGCTATCGCAGCCGCCCTCGATGATGATAGAAGCGGGCCGTCCCTTCTCATCGCGCTTTAGGCTCGCCTTCAAGTGGGCGCGCCCACTCGCGGCCGTAAAGCTCGCCCCCTCTGGTAAGGAGAGGAGGGTGGAGTCGAGCCTCAGCTCAAGGCGCGTAGTGTCAGCCCTTATCGGTTGCGTCCAAAGAGCGGTTGTCGTCCGTTCGTGCTGTGTCACGCTGTCTGTAGTCAGTACGTCTTGACTTTGCGTGGCTTGTCGCGTTGCCTTCGTCGTCGAGCGACAACTCGTCACTAACAGGACAGTTGCTGCTATGAGGGCAACGCTGAATAGCTTGAATGGCACGTGTAAGGCGGTTGAGCGCATAGCGTATGCGCTTATTCTCTTCGCCCAGTGCGTCCATTTTCTTTGTACTTCCATCTACTTTCTTTTGCGTTTCTAATAATTCACGGCTCACGTCTTCATACATGAGCTTATACGTATCGTGTACGCTCTTGGCCGTGTCGGCCTTGCGCGCACTGCGGTTGGCAAACCATGCTATGGCGGCACCAATGCCCCCCGAAGGTATTGCCCACTGGATTATTTGTAAGATAGTGTCCGCCATTCTTCCTTTCTTCCTTGTTCACGAGTTGACGAGTTAACAGGTAAGTTTGTTGACGAGTTAACGAGTTGACGAGTTAACAGGTAAGTTTGTCTTGTGAGCTAACTTACTCGTCAACTTGTTAACTTGTTAACTCGTCAACTTGTTAACTCGTCAACTTGTTAACTTGTCAACTTTTGTCAACTCGTCTACTTATAAGTTTACTCCAATCTCGTTGAGCCACTTCTTTACGTCGAACGAAGGGCAAGCCTTACTGGGGTTCAATTGATTGTGGCCAACGATTTGGACCGTAGGGAAGCGGCGGTGGAAGTCCTTGACGTAGGCTTCGAGGGCGGTGCGTTGTGCAGCGGTGCGTGTGTCCTTCGGCCTCATCTGCTTATCGCAGCCGCCCGCGTAGACGATGTGGCGCGAGGTGGAGTTGTAGCCGCTTGCGCCATTGGTCACCTCCCAAGGGTCTACTATCATGTTCTCATTGTTCTTGACGAGCCGTTCTACGCGGCCGTCGAGGTGGACGAGGTCGGTATATCCTACCTGCTTCCACCCATGACCTCCTTTGCTTACGGGGTCGCAGTGCCAGTGGCGAATGTCGGCCGCTGTCACCTCGCGGCCCTCAGGCGTGGCGGTGCAATGAATTACAAGACGTTTTAGTTGCATGGGGTTAATGTGCTAATGTGGTAATGTGGTAATGTGCTAATGTGTTAATGTGCTAATGTGGGAATGAGTGGCGCAGCCATTAGCATATTAACACATTAGCATATTAGCACATTTATTTAGTCTGCGCTGCAACGGCGGCATCCATACCAGGAAACTTAGTAGGCATGCCTGCGTTCTCGAGGTTAACGCTATACGTGGCGTCGTCCTGCGCTGGAGCGTCCTCCTCGATAGAGGTGATCACAAACTTTCCTTCGAGGTAAGGGGTTTGAGTACCTGCCTTGCCGTCGCCACGTGGGAAGCACTTCACGTCAACGGCCTTACCTACGCCCCAAGAGGCAGAAATCTCGGTGAAGCCGCTCTCCGTCTCGTTGTAGAAGCGGAGGCCGTTGGCACTAATTGTGATAGAAAGTCCTGTAACGCTCTTGTCCTTCCAAAGTCCTGCACCCGCGCCTTGCGTCGCTACAGGCTTCACGGCTCTCTCCTTTGTCTCAGAGTTGTACGTTACTTTGTGGTCTGAAGAGTGACCCAAGGCCTTGCCATCTATTGAGAGCAAGAGGTCACTACCATTGATATAACCAGTTTTTTCCATAATGAGTTATGAGTTTAATGAGTTATGAGTTTAATGAGCTTAATCAATGTGCAAATGTGCGAATGTGCAAATGTGCAAATGATTGAATAATGTCTTAATTACTCAGCGTGCAAAGGCGACAATTTGCACATTCGCACATTCGCACATTTGCACATTGATTAAACTTACTTCCTTGCCGCCTTATCGACGTTGCGCTCGAAGTCAGTCCAAAGGCGCTGCTCGATGCCAGCCGCTTCGGTCTGCTCGGTCATGGCGAGAAACTTATACGGAGACATACGCCCTGTGCTATGGCCTGAGCGGCTATAGTCGCGCCACTTCTTCTGAGCAAAACGGCCTTGGCGATATTGTGCGCTGCCCTTGCGGCGGCCCACGTTGCGCTGTTTCGTACCTTCCTCGGCAAATAGAAGTACAGGCTTCTGCTTGCCCTGGCGGTTGGTATGTATGCCCTTCTTCGCTCCGTGAGGCTTAACGCTCACCATAAAGCCCGTACCGTAGCGCTTGGGGTAGACGCGAGCGTAAACGCCCTTGTCCACCCCCGTCTTGGCCGAAAGGCCCGAAGTGCGTACCTTCGTCTGTGCTGCTTTCTTTAGGCGATTGGCCTCGCGCCTCATCGAGGCGGCTATGGCCTTGCGTTGCTCCTTAGGCGAGAGGCTGGCGTAAAGCTTTGCCAATTCGCGCTGAAAGGTCTGCAGTGCTTTCTCGTTGTCGTTGTCCATTAGCAACGGAGTTTGAAGGTGAGCGACTGAACGTAAGCGTCGTCCGTCCACGACTCAGCGGCATCAACTAAGAAGGACGAGCGGACGGTCAACCCTGCCGAGGTGGTAATGCTCACGTTGTCGAGTGCTTCGCGCACGGCCTCAGCCAAAGCCACAGAGCCATTGTAAGTGGCCGCATAGCAATCCACTACGATCGTGGCCGTGTCGGCACTCTGGGAGTGTTTGGCAACGGCCGTTTCGAGGGCCTCGCGATGATAGCAGACGTAAGGGAGTATGGCCTCATCTGTCACGACGGGGAAGACTCTCGTTACTTTCTTCTGCAATCTTTCGCTCAGCACCTCGTAAACGGCAGTGCCTGCGCTTAATACTGTTTTCATAAGCGGAGTATTGTCTTTAAGCATCACACGTTGACGCGCTGACAGAGGAGCGAAAGCATTCCCTTACTGCGGTTAGGCTCAATGGCCATAACGGTGTAGAGGTGTTCGCCCATGAGCTGCACGCGCCACCCCTCACCAATGGGGTGTACATCGCGAATGCGGAAGGTGACGGTGTAAGCGGCAAAGTGTTCGCCTACCTCTTCACTCCGAGCGCCCGCCCACTTGACGCGCTCGGCCCAAATCGTTCGGGTCGGGGTGTAAGTGGTTTGCTCTTCGCCGTATTCGTTCGTCGTCTGAACGGGGCGAAAGAGTTGTAAGTGATATCTCATTCCTCCCGCACGCATAGTCTTCTGTATTGTTTGATGATAGATGAAGCGCCCCACGGGATTTCACTGTACTGCTGCGGAGCATCGTTTTCGCGGTGGTCGTAAGCCGATCCTCCTACCAACAGAATAGCTTGCACCAAGGGAGCGGGCAGTGACCCACCGCCCATTAGCTTTAGCTCATCGAGTGTGCGGTTTGTAGCGCGCACCACTGAAGCCTCAGCGGCATCAAGGCATTGCTGTAGGTAGTCGTCGTCGTCGCTAAAATCATCTGCGCGAACGTGTTTTTTTAATAGGGATAGGGCTACTTCTGACATAATATGGATGTGTGCTTAGTCTCTAAAGATTACTATTTCCATGACTTATCATTACAAATGTGGCTCTTCGTGCGCTCCGTTACCCATCACCGAGAAGTTGAAACTTCATCACCGAGAAGTTTGAAACCCATCACCGAGAGGTAGAGAGCGCATCGCTGAGCGCGTTGCTACGACATTGCGTACTGTGCTTGCTCTTGCAGTTGCTTGTTGAGCGTGCTTGAGGGGAGGAACGCGACGTGGAGCGAGCGAATGTGCTTCGCGCTTACATCGTCTTTGTTCATCTCGCCCCCATTTGAGCGCAATGTAGTGCGGAATGAGCCAAGTGAGCCAAGCTTTACCATACCGCCACTTTGTAACTTTTCGGCAATGGCCTCTTCAAAGGCACAAAGGGCCGTGAGTACGTCGGCATGGGTGAAGGTGGTTGCTTCGCTTATGCGTTCGCAAAGTTTGTCGCGCGTGATAGTACCGCTATAGCTGATAGCGGGGAAGTAACGCCACTTTTGGTCGCGTGAGTTCTTGATACTACGTGTTACTAATTTAATCATGCTTGGGGCGTTTTATCGGTTTTCTTCTTATTGGCTTTATATACATTCTTAAACTCAACGTTTTGGAGTAATAGCTTATTATTAATCCACGTCGAAGGCACGTAGCGCACGCGAGCTTTCTGAACGAGTGCTGAACTTACATCGTCTTTGATTTCGACACCTACTGACTTCGCAGTAAGGCGGAACGACCCAAGAGAGCCAAGTCGGACGGTGTAGCCTGAGAGCAGCGCGTGGAGGACTTGTCGTTCAAGTTCTTTGAGTACGCCCATAGCGTCGGCACGCGTGAGGGTACACTTCGCGCTGATTTCGGCCGCCAACTGTTCAAAGTTGGTAATGGCCGCTGGTAGGGGCGCGGGATAGTACATCTTCTCGCCCGTCTTAAAGTTCTTGCGAATGAGGGGTTTGTATAGATAGGTCATAGGAAATGTGCAAATGTGAGAATGTGCAAATGTGCAAATGATTGAATGATGTTTTATAATCAATGTGCTTAATGTGCAAATGCTGAGTTAATGTGCGAATGTGCAAATTGTCACCTTTGCACACTGAGTAATTAAAACATTATTCAATCATTCGCACATTTGCACATTTGCACATTTGCACATTGGCAGCAAGCGCGTAAGTGCGTAAGCGCTTACACGCTTGCTGCAACTTTGCCCAGTGCAAAGGCATCGGGGCGGAGCGTGGTCGTGCCGTAGTTGACGTTGAGTACGAAGTCAACGGCATCCTTGCGTGCCTGGCTATAGGGGTCGATGATGAACGAGATGTCGCCAAACATGCCCATAGGCTGGTAGCGCCAGTCGCCAAGACCAACAAAGCCTTCACCAATGTAGTGAGTGCAGAAGACGGGGAGGCCCGCGATGTGGTCGTTCTCGCATACCATAATGCCAGAGCCTGCGTCCTTGGGAGTGGCTTCGGCAATGGCCTTTTGTGCTTGTGTCATAACCCAGCACAAGTCGCTGCCGTCTACGCCTGTTGCCAATACGGCTGCCTTCATCTTGTTGAAGTCGGCAAAGGTAGGAGTGGCACTCAGCGCGGTCGGCTTAGCGGCCTTGGCTACGAATGGGCCGACCAAAGTAGTAGCCGCGGTAGCCTTCGTGGTAGAGAACAAGATCTTGTTCAGCAACATGGCTACAGACTGAGGCATTACCTTCTTCACAATCGTTTCGATGATGCCCTCCGTCTGGATAATCGTCTGACGCGTTACAGGAATGGCCACGCCAATACGCTGAGGTGAGGCGGTGAGCTTAGAGAGTTTGATCTTCGTGTCGGTGAGCGCAACGCCCTCACCTTGGATTTGTGCCTCAACGGCCTCGTAGGTGGGCCATACGTAATCACCCGCCAAACCTGTAGGCATGGGGAGACCCACCTTGTCGAGGATTAAGCCCTCTACCAATGGGTCGAGAATGTCTTGTATTTTGAGCGGAATGATACCGCCCGCTGTGGCGTCGCTCACCACCATGAGGTCGCGCATGAAGACGATTTGCGTCTGTCGGCCAGCCTCCATGTTTTCGCGGACCATTTTATTTGCGTCACGAAGAAGGTTGGGGTTTTGCTGTGCCTGAGTGGCTAAAGCTTGCATGCGCATACGGAGCAACTCGTTGTCGCGCACTAATGCTTCGTACTCTGCGTTCTCTGCATCAGTGCGTTCGCGCTTCTCCTTCTCGCAGAGGTCGGCGATTTCCGAAATGCGAGCGCAGTTCTTTTGGTATTTGTCAACGATTTGACGTACCGTAAGTTTGTTCATAATCGTAATGAATTAATTGTTTATTAAATGGTTAATGCTTTAAAGTGATTGCTTTGCCGCGCTGCGCATGGCCTTTACTTGTTCCTCGACGCGGAGGGCGGCAGCGTTGTCTGGTTGAGGGGTGGGAGTCAATCCGCGCAGATCGCGTGCGTTTACTTCCGTGTCGGGGTAAGCGGGCATGGGCGTGAGCGTAAAGTCGTAGATGCCACGAATAGCATGAATGGTGTAAAGCGTTTCAGCCTTTCCCGTCTCCTTGTTTTTGGTTGTCTCGCTCGTCACGTCGGGGGTGCGGTACGAACAAGAGAACATGAAGGAGCAGCCGTCGATGTCGCCCCGTCGTACGAGTTCGAGCGCGCGGTCGCCGTCATCGGTGTTGGGTGCATCGAAGGAGAAGTGGATGCCCCGCTCGTCGACGTCGTACTGTAGCGTACCCTCTCCGCGCTTGCTGCGTGCGAGCAATGTGGCAAAGTCGTGGTTCATGGTCATCTTGATGTCGCAGCCGTCGAGCAAGTCCTTCGTTATGGCTTCGGGGGCAATCTGTTCGCGCACGACTTCGTCCTCGTCCTCCCATAGTGGGGCAGAGGGCGTGTTGAACAAAATGGCATATCCCTCAATGGTGCGGCTCTCGCCCTCGCCCTCGCTGCCTTGGCGGCTGCGCACGTGGACGGTGCCTGAGGAGTGGAATTGTAATTGCTTATTCATAAGGTGTAAATGTGCTAATGTGGGAATGTGCTAATGTGGGAATGTGCTAATGTGGGAATGTGCTAATGTGGGAATGTGCTAATGTGGAAATGTGCTAATGTGGGAATGAGTGGCGCAGCCATTAGCATATTAACACATTAGCATATTAACACATTAGCATATTAATAATGTGTGTTAGTTGTCGGTGGTTGAGTTTGCCTCCATTTCGTTCAGTGCTTTCAAGTTGGCACTAACTAAGGGGCGGTCGCCGCCCTCGACGGGGGGCATGTTCTCAGCGCGTCGCCAATCGTTGACGGTGTAGATACCTGCTGCAATCGTCTGCGTCTGATACTGCACGCGGCTCGCGAGGTCGCACGCATAGAGGCTGCGACGGTCGAACTCAAAGCGGCGCTCACAACAGAGCGAAGGCTCGATGAGTTTGCGGTGGAGTTCGCTCTCTATCTTACGGAGTAGGGGGTTGAGCGTGTTGGAGAGGAAAGCAACGTTGGCCATTTCGGCACTCTTGTAATTGTTGCTCGTGTCGTCAAAGACGAATGAGGGGTGAACCCCGAAGAAGCGACAAAGTTCACGCACAGTAAACTTGCGGCTTTCTAAGAATTGCATGTCGGTGCTGGAGAGCGAGAGTTGGTTGAACTTTACTTGCCCCGGTAGACTGACGATCTTCTTTCCTTCGGAGAATGACTGGTCGAGGTCGGTAGCCGTCTTGGCCAATTCGTCGTCTTGATAGTCGCCAAATCCGCGCACGCTCGTGTCGTTGCCTACGATGCCGCGCACGTTGCCCCCATTGGAAAATCGGTTGAGCGTCTCATTGTCTCCTGTAGCGGCTATCTGCGTAGTAAGGCGCGCAAAGGTCAGGGTGCTGATGCCCTGTTGTCCGTCGATGGTGAGGTTTTTGAGGTGTACGACTTCGTCCTCAGCGAATGTGCCGCTTAGTCGGTTGGTCATGTCCATTACCGTGTAGGTGCGATTAATGGTGTCGTGACTCACGGTGTTAGGTTGGCAAAGCACAAGGCGATCTACCTCAAGCGAGGGCGAGTACTGCGGCACGATGTAGGCATTACCCGTCAGCAACATCTGCTGCACGGCTTGCGCCCAGAAGTCGAACGCGGAGTAAAGCTCGTTGGGCTGCACGCTCAGTAGGTAGTGGAGGCGCGACTGGCGGTCGTCGACGAAGATGCCGCCCTTTAGCTTCATATAGCGGAGGGGCAAGTTGGCCACACTCTCTGAAAGTAAACGCACGCAGCGATAGACGGTGCTAATGGCTAAGGGATCGCCCACCGCTGAGGTGAAAAGCGGCAAAGCCCCAGCGCGGGCGGTCCTACCCTCTGACGAGGAGTTAGCACCCTCGCTGCTGCGTTTTATCTTGAATAGTCTGCGTAATACGTTCATACCCTACGCGCAAAAGGTGTGTAGGTGGTACCACCTTTTGGCGTTTTTCTTTGAAAAAAGTGAGGATTGCTTGGAATAATATAACATTATTGCTATATTTGCAGTGTCTAAAACAATGTTCTTTGAAATTATGAAGCAGAATGAATTTTATGCCCAATTGCGTTCTATTGGTTGCGTTTTGGTGAAACATGGAGCTAATCATGATATATGGTACAGCCCAATTACCAACAAAAAATGGCCAGTGCCACGTCATGGAAGCAAGGAGTTAGCCAAAGGCACTGAACGAAGAGCGCGTAAGGAGTTAGGATTATCTTTTGAATAATTCTTACTCCGCCCTTCGGGGCATAAATCTGTAGATTGTTTCAAAGTATCAGTTGGTTTAGACAAAGGGGTGCTACTTTTAGTAGTTGCCCCATTTTTCAATAGAAAGCGGTAAAACATTAATACGATATGAAAAAGGAGAAAGTTACAGTGACGGTCGAAAAGGATACTGACGGTCGTTTTGCTTGTTACGTTGATAAAGAGTTCGCGCACTTTGGCCTTGCAGGATATGGCAACACGGTAGCCGAGGCAAAGGCCGACTTATATGCGTGTTACAACGAGATGAAGGAGTTAGAAGAGGCAGAAGGGCGCAGCATGCCTGAATTGGAGTACACATTCAAGTATGATATACAATCCTTCTTCAACAACTTCCCTTACTTGAACATCTCTCGTGTGGCCGAAATGGCCCATATCAACCCAACTTTGATGCGCCAATATGCTTGTGGCGTGACCAAAGCTGGTGAAAAGCAATATGACAAACTGCAGGAGGCTGTAAAAAATATTTCGATGCAGTTAGCATCGGCTACATTTTAAAATAGCAAGCATTCAAAGAACGTTTTTAGACACATTTATTTTGCCACGCGCGCTTGCCGCGTGGCTTTTTATTGCTACCTTTGTAATTAACCCATAATTATAAGATTTCATTAATCTATGATACCCCTCGTTGCGAAACGCGGAGTATATTTTTTATCCCACTTTTTTCATTTTTCTATTTTTCGTATTAAAGTAAAAGCGCCCCACCATTGTTACATGGTGGGGCGCTTGATTGTTTTGCGCCCTCAGGTGGCGGGCGCGGTGTGTCAAATAACTATATGAAATACAAAGTACCTGAGTGGGGTTTGTTACATGCAAAAATACTAATATTCTCGTATTAACGGCAGAGGGGAACAACATAAAATATCGATATTCACTGATGTTTCGGAATTAGCAAGGACGGGCTGAAAGCCCAATGCAGCACATAGCCCAGGGCAAGCGAAGCGACACCCTGGGTATCACGCGTTGGAGCAGTCGCGCCCTG
>ERZ791902.71-NODE-71-length-87716-cov-135.853835_pt1 | contig 87716 bp, 78 predicted proteins | sample MGYA00510149_ERZ791902 | MGnify/ENA primary metagenome ERZ791902 (study PRJEB30046, sample SAMN00792060) | human gut metagenome | study: EMG produced TPA metagenomics assembly of the A metagenome-wide association study of gut microbiota in type 2...
TTGTTATTTATTATAGCGATGGCAACGCATATACCAGGGCGTTACGCATCTTTTTCTTTACTTTGAACTTTGAGATTTGAACTTTGAACTTTATGATTACCTTTTTACCTATAGATTTTAAAAATCCGTGTAATCCGCGTAATCCGTGCCAAATTCAATTACTCAGCCTCTTCTGCGAGCTTCTTGAGGGCTTCACCGCCCTTGGCATTGAGCAAGCCATTCTTCTCGGCATTAGCCTCACGCTCTGCATCAGCAGCAGCCTTAGCTTCAGCCTCTCGCTTCTCACGGTCCAACTTCTGCTGGCTCTTCTTGGCAGTACCAGCCTTCTTAGGACTCATGTAGAGGAACATCTTCTTACCCTCGAGCTTAGGCATCTGCTCTACCTTACCGTATTCCTCCAAATCACTGGCGAAACGGAGGAGGAGAACCTCACCCTGCTCCTTGAAAAGAATAGAACGACCACGGAAGAACACATAGGCACGAACCTTGTTACCCTCGCTGAGGAACTCGATAGCGTGCTTGAGCTTGAACTGATAGTCGTGCTCATCGGTCTGAGGTCCGAATCGGATTTCCTTGGTCTCCACCTTCACCTGCTTCTGCTTCATTTCCTTAGCATGCTTCTTCTGCTGGTAAAGGAACTTTGAATAGTCAACAATACGGCAAACTGGTGGCTGTGCATTAGGAGAGATTTCAACAAGATCAAGATCCTGCTGCTGTGCTAACTCTAACGCTTTACGTGTTGGCATCACTTCTGCTCCGCCCTCACTTACTATTCTCACTTCACGTACGCGTATCTGTTCGTTTACGCGGTACTGATTTTTCATTTTGTCATTTTTCATTAACTATTCGATATATTCTTTTTTGTCCTTTTTGATTAAACGGCTGCAAAGTTACGATTTTTTCATGAAACCACCAAGGATTTCACGCAGATTTTTCAGTTTTAACCTCATATTTTATTAAAAATCACGCAGTTTTCGGTTTTTGTCCCACAGATTTCACAGATTTACACAGATTTAATTCTTTGCTTCAATAATCAGTGTTAATCTGTGAAATCTGTGGGACTAAAAGAAAACAATCTGCGGGACTAAAGAAGATCAATCAACGGAAGTATATCCATTGACTTTACGGAAGATAGAACTTCGTATATCAGTGGTGGTAAAATTGACCAATATTCCAAGATGCTTCTTCGCCACACGCAAATACGTAAGCAATTGCTTATGAAAGACATCTTTCATTTCTGCTACAGACTTCAGTTCGATTATGACTTTATCTTCAACAAGAATATCCAGACGGAAATCAACAGGCAAAACCTTACCGTCATACATGACATCCAACTTAACCTGACTCTCAACCCTAAGTCCATCTTTACGCAACTGATAGCACAGAGCTGCTTCATAAACCGACTCAAGCAAACCTGGTCCCAATTCATTATAAACCTTATAAATGGCTCCAATGACCTTATAAGATATCTCATTTTCTGTCATAACCAAACGATTTTAAAATCCTCCATAACAAAAATAAACTCCCACAGATTTCACAGATTTACACAGATATTCAGTAGAACAAAAAAAATCTCCCACAGACGTCACGATTCTTACAGATATTCTGCAGAACAAAAAAATCTGTGTGAATCTGTGAAATCTGTGGGAGATTAGAAATTATAATCTGCGAGAGATTAGAACATATCAATCTGCGAGAGATTCGAATATATCAATCTGTGGGATTACTCCTCAGCTGCCTTCAGCTGCTCTGCAACCTCGGCGTTGATGCGCTGAGCAAACTCTTCCATGCTCATGGTAGCCTGTTCGCCACCACCCTGCTTACGCATAGAAACGAGGCCCTCGGCACTCTCCTTCTCGCCTACGATGACCATGTAAGGCACACGCTTCAACTCATTGTCACGAATCTTACGGCCAATCTTCTCGTTACGGTCATCTACCAAAGCACGAACACCCTGCTTGTCAAGATACTGACGTACCTTCTGAGCATAGTCGTTGAACTTCTCTGAGATAGGGAGAATAGCAACCTGGTCTGGAGTCAACCACAATGGGAAGTGACCGGCTGTGTGCTCGATGAGAACGGCTGTGAAACGCTCCAATGAACCGAATGGTGCACGGTGAATCATCACAGGAGTCTTCTTTGAGTTATCCTCAGCTGTATATTCCAGCTTGAAACGCTCAGGCAAGTTGTAATCCACCTGGATAGTACCCAACTGCCAACGACGACCGATGGCATCCTTTACCATGAAGTCGAGCTTAGGACCATAGAAGGCAGCCTCGCCAATCTCCTCACGAGTCTCAAGACCCTTCTCCTTGCAAGCCTCGCGGATAGCATTCTCGCTCTCTTCCCAAATCTCATCAGAACCGATATACTTCTCTGTATCCTTAGGGTCGCGGAGAGAAATCTGTGCCTCGTAGTTCTCGAAACCGAAAATCTTGAATACCTTCAAGATTACGTCGATTACATTCTCGAACTCAGACTTCACCTGATCTGAACGAACGAAGATGTGAGCATCATCCTGAGTAAATGTACGAACACGAGTCAAACCGTGGAGCTCACCGCTCTTCTCATAACGGAATACGGTACCGAACTCTGCAATACGCAAAGGAAGATCCTTGTAAGAACGAGGCTTACGAGCGTAGACCTCGCAGTGGTGAGGACAGTTCATTGGCTTGAGCATATACTCCTCATCCTCCTCAGGAGTCTGGATAGGCTGGAATGCATCCTTGCCATAGTGAGCATAGTGACCAGATGTTACATAGAGACTCTTGCCACCAATACCAGGACAGATAACCTCCTGATAGTTGTAAGGCTTCAGGAGCGAACGGAGCAACTCCTGCAGACGCAGGCGGAGCTGTGTACCCTTTGGCAACCAGATAGGAAGACCCTTACCTACACGCTCTGAGAACATGAAGAGTTCCATCTCCTTACCAATCTTACGGTGGTCGCGCTTCTTAGCCTCTTCGAGAATAACCAGGTACTCGTCGAGCATCTTCTTCTTAGGGAAGCTGATACCGTAGATACGGGTCATCTGCTCGCGCTTGGCATCACCGCGCCAGAAAGCACCTGCCACACTTGTAATCTTCACAGCCTTGATAAGGCCAGTGTTCATCAAGTGAGGACCACGGCAAAGGTCGGTGAAATTGCCCTGGGTATATGTGGTGATGGTACCATCCTCCAAGTCCTGCTCAATATGCTCGCACTTGTAAGTCTGACCGTCAGCCTTGAATTCAGCGAGCGCATCAGCCTTAGCCACCTCCTTGCGAACCACAGGTTCGTTCTTCTTGGCAAGTTCCATCATCTTAGCCTCAATCTTGGCGAAATCATTCTCTGAAATCACCTGACCCTCGGCTGGCATCACGTCGTAGAAGAAACCGCTCTCTACGGCTGGACCGAAGCCGAACTGAATGCCTGGATAAAGCTCCTGGAGAGCCTCAGCCAACAAGTGTGCAGATGTATGCCAGAATGTGTGCTTACCCTGCTCATTCTCAAACTTGTAGAGTTCTACATTAGCATCCTCATTGATAGGACGGTTCAACTCTACTGTCTCACCATTTACACCGCAAGATACAACGTTGCGAGCGAGAGCCGGTGAGATACTCTCGGCGATTTGTAAGCCAGTTACGCCCTGTTCATACTCACGAACAGATCCGTCTGGGAATGTGATTTTTACCATAACAACTTAGTATTTTTATTAAATCGCTTGCAAAAGTACTATTTCTTTTTGTAACGAGCGAATATTTTCGTATAAAAAATGTATTTTATTTCAAAAGATGCAGGATTATCGGCATTTTCCCCTTATACCTTATATTATATATAGGCATTTACATATCCTCCGCCAATAGTCTGGTTTCCTTACGAATCATAACATAATGTAAAAAAGGTAGATATTTTCCGGGCATTTTCTTTGATATATCGAAAGTTTTCACTATATTTGCAACCGATTTAGTGACAAAATGTAAATATCAATCAAGAAAAATGGCAACACCAAAGATTCTCATTATCTATACAGGAGGTACCATCGGCATGGGAAAAGACCCTGTAACAGGCGTTCTGGAGCCACTCGACTTCAACCACCTCGTTTCATCCATGCCCGAATTCCAACTCATCCAGGCTGAAATCGACGTCAGGAAATTCGAACCGCCTATCGACTCCAGCGACATGGATCCGATGAGATGGGCGGAAATCGTAAGCATCATATCCAACAGCTATGACGACTACGACGGATTCGTCATCCTCCACGGTACCGATACCATGGCGTATACCTCTTCAGCGCTCAGTTTCATGCTCGAGAATCTTACCAAACCGGTGATTCTGACCGGTAGCCAGTTGCCTATCGGTGAACTGCGCACAGACGGCAAGGAGAACCTGATGACTGCCATCGAGATAGCATCGGCAAAGGACGAGAACGGTCATCCGATGGTGCCTGAGGTATGCATCTTCTTCAACGGAAAGCTGCTGCGCGGCAACCGTGCCATCAAGATCAATGCCGAGGGTTTCCACGCCTTCGAATCGTTCAACTACCCTCACCTCTGCGATGTGGGCATCAACTTCCAGTATCATCAGCACCACATTCTGACTCCAGACTACAGCAAGCCGATGGTTCCCCATCTGAAGCTAGACCCGAACGTGATAGTCTTCAGTCTCTTCCCAGGCATCCAGGACAATATCGTGCGCCACGTGTTGGAATCGCCAGACCTCAGAGGTATCGTGATGCGTACCTTCGGTTCGGGCAATGCTCCTCATGCCCCTTGGATCATGCGACTGCTGGACGAGGCAGCCCACAGAGGCGTGAACATCGTGAACATCAGCCAGTGCCTGACGGGTAGCGTGGAGATGGAACGATACGGTGCCGGATTCCAGTTGAAGACTGCCCACGTGATCAGCGGCCACGACTCAACCGTAGAGGCGATGGTTACGAAACTGATGTATCTGCAGGGCAGATACGAGGACAACCTGAAGGTAAGAGAGATGCTGCAGAAGTCGCTTGCCGGCGAAATCACGCTGCTATAAGACAGCTAAGATGCTGTTGTCTAGATATATGCAGAAAATATGCAGAATAGGCTTAAAAAAGATTAAATTAGAGCAAATTAGTCGACACATCCTTGCTTTGCATTGATATTTTATATACCTTTGCAGTGTGAAAAGATGAAAGTCTAAGTGACCTATATTGAAAAAGTAGCGAAATGTTATACGCATTGAGCTAAATAGATAAAATAATTTAATCAACAAAACCTATTCATTATGCAGATCAACAAAGCTAAAAAGTATGGTGAGTTTGTAGAGATTACAGCTCCAGTAGAAAGAACAACTTCAGAAGAGTATCCAACTATCTTAGGTGGCGAAATTTGGTATAACTAGTATTCTTTCCCAAAGAATGAAAAGAAAGCTCGAAGGTTTTATTAAAGTCTATCCCTTGCAGAACTCGTTCTCTCGCAGATAGAAGAAAAACTTCTGAGATTTCTAGACAATTTAAACTCAAAAAAGATGAAGGCTCAATCCCAGTCAATTCGGGGTTGAGCCTTTGTTTTTCCCACAGAGATATTATTTTAAAGGCCCACAGATTAAATATTTTAGTCCCACAGGTAAAATATAAAGTCCCACAGGTAAAATATAAAGTCCCACAGATTTCACAGATTTACACAGATTTATTTTTCTGCAGTTCGAGAAAAAAATCTGTGTAAATCTGTGAAATCTGTGGGACTAAAAATATTCAATCCGGGGTTAATGCTTGCCGCAGCAGCCACCCTCTTCGTGATGATGTTCGTGCTTGATGCCACCCTCTACAGCCTGATGCTGGTCGCGGAGCAGATCGTTGACGGTCTTCACTGGGTTGAATGTGCCCAGAGGAACCTCTACGAATACAGTATTCCAGTCGCTCATAGCACCATTCCAGAGACCAGGCAACTCCAAAGCCTTCAGGTCCTTACCATTCTTGCTCTTGCTGGAGATGAAACCGGTAGATGGATCTACGAACTTAGGAAGATCGAAGGCATTGCCCTGGTAATCCTTGGTAGCGCAGACGAGATCTACTGGGTTGAAATGAGTACCCTCGGTAAACATCTTCATATACTCCTCGTTGTTCTTGTCGATCTGTGAGCTCTCCAGAATCTGAAGACTTACAGTACCATCCTGGTTGCAGGTAAGGAATGGACCACCACCAGGCTCGCCTACGTTCTTAACAACACCACAGACACGCATAGGACGGTTCAACTTCTTGCGCAGATAGATAACCAGCTCAGCATCCTCCAACTCCTTGATATCAGACTTACGGCAGCAGAGATCACGCTGAACGAAGCGGATGATCTCCTCCAGCTTCTCGTGGTTGTAATGACCGGAATCCAATACCTTCAGATAATTGAAAGCCTGCTTCTGGAGAGTAACCAATACACCAGCAATCACCTGCTTCCAGGTAACAGTCTCGCCCTTCAGACGATCAGGAACCACGTTGTCAATATTCTTGATGAATACTACATCAGCATCAATCTCATTGAGATTCTCGATGAGTGCGCCATGACCGCCCGGACGGAACAGCAATGATCCATCCTCGTTGCGGAATGGAGTATTATCAGGATTAGCAGCGATGGTATCGGTGCTAGGCTTCTGCTCTGAGAATGAGATATTATACTTGATGCCGTAGCGCTGTGCATACTTGTCAGCCTTCTCTGCTACCATCTGCTTGAAGAGTTCCAGATGATCGTGAGAAACGGTGAAATGAACGTTTGCCTCTCCGTTGCTGCTTGCATAGAGTGCAGCCTCAACCAGGTGCTCCTCCATCGGAGTACGAACCTCGTCCTCATACTCGTGGAACTGAAGCAATCCCTTAGGCAACTGTCCGTAGTTCAATCCCTCTGGCTTGAGGAGATTAGCCACGACAGCCTTGTAATCGCCCTTCTTGATGAGACACATGATACCCTTCTCGTTGTTGACGTGGCACTTGTCGCAGAGCGCCTTGCGGAAAGCAAACTTCTTGATATTCTCGAAGAATTGTTTTTCAAAGTCAGTAGTAGGAACATCGTATGGAGCATCAAGGAAAGCGAACATGTTCTTGAACATACGACTAGCAGCACCTGATGCAGGCACGAACTTCACAATCTTGTGACCCTCAGCCTTATAGTCGTTCCAAGCCTTCTCGAAGTTTTCCACTTCCTGGGCTGTAGGAGCCATGATTCCCTTACCGATGGCAGCCGCACCCTCGAGCTTGAGGAATGGGAAGCCATTCTTGATTTGTTCCAACTGGTGTTCAATCTGCTGCTCGGAGATGCCGCGAGCAGCGATTTGGTTTAGATCTTGCTGATTCATAATACCATATTTATGTTAAATTTACACTATATGTGCTACAAAGATAATAGTTTTTTCTGATAATCAGAAATATTTCCACATTTTTTTGTACCTTTGCAATGAAAATTTAACGAAGTACGCGGTTTTTAACGCCGAAACGCCATTGTTAGTCAAATTTCAAATGGAATATTGCAACATGGTTAGTAAATTATCAAAAGAGCACGACCGAAGAACGTTGCTATCAACGTATCTGTACGGAGTATCAAACCTTCTCCTAAGCGGGACAGGAATTGGCGGTTTTTCGCCATTAATAACAGGCAACAGCATTGGACTTTTCAATTGCCTATTCCTAGTATTAGGCATTGTATCGGCATTCATCTTTGCCTATAGTGCGAATAGAGTAATGAAGTATAACGATTCAAATATTAAATGATATGGAACTAATGACATTATTCATGTTTATCATGACAGTTATAGGTGCCAGCTTCGCCATCTGGCTTAACACAAAATCAGGCCAGAAATGGATAGACGAGTTATAACAACTCAATAAATATAATCAACGGGAGGGAACGACTATGAACGAAACAACTTTTAAATTCACATCCGAAGAAAAAGAACAGACACTCCAGATACTGGAGCGCCTGAGAACCGCCGTAGGCGATACATTCAAGCCGGGCGATGAGCAGCATCTGCGTGAAGACATACAGCATGCCTTCATCAACCACCAGATCAAGCGCAACGTCTTCGGCATGAACCCTATACTCGCTGCCCTGCAGACAGCAGAAATCGCAGTGAACGAAATAGGTCTGAAGCGAGACGGCGTCATCGCTATCCTGATGCAGACCAGCGTCATCGACGGCTATCAGACCATCGAAGACATCCAGAAGAAATACGGCGACAGCGTGGCGCATATCATCAGCGGACTGCTCCGCATCCACGACCTCTACAAGCGCAACCCGATCATCGAGAGCGAGAACTTCCGCAACCTGCTCATCTCCTTCTCAGAAGATATGCGCGTAATCCTCATCATGATTGCCGACCGCGTGAACGTGATGCGACAGATCCGTGATACCGAACAGAAGGAGGCAAAGCACGAGGTGAGCGAGGAAGCCAGCTACCTCTATGCCCCACTCGCCCACAAGCTGGGTCTCTACAAGCTGAAGAGCGAGCTGGAAGACCTGAGTCTGAAGTATCTCGAGCACGATGCCTACTATATGATAAAGGACAAGTTGAACGCTACCAAGGCTTCGCGCGATGCCTATATCGCCCGCTTCATCCAGCCTATCAAGGAGAAACTCGATGCTGCCGGACTGAAATATCACATGAAGGGAAGAACCAAGAGTATCCACTCCATCTGGCAGAAGATGAAGAAGCAGAAATGCGCCTTCGAGGGTGTATATGACCTCTTTGCCATCCGCATCATCATCGATGCACCAAGAGAGAAGGAATACATGCAGTGCTGGCAGACATTCGCCCTGATTACAGATATGTATCAGCCGAACCCGAAGCGTATGCGCGACTGGCTCAGCGTGCCTAAGAGCAACGGATATGAGAGTCTGCACACCACCGTACTGGGACCGGAGAAGAAATGGGTAGAAGTCCAGATAAGAACCGAAAGAATGGACGATATCGCCGAACACGGTCTGGCTGCACACTGGCGCTACAAGGGCATCAAGCAGGGAGAAGGAGGCATAGACGAATGGTTAGCCAACATTCGTGCCGCACTGGAAAGCAACGACGACCTGCAGCTGATGGACCAGTTTACCACCGACCTGAAGGAAGACGAGGTATACGTATTCACCCCTAAGGGCGACCTGCTGAACTTCCCTAAGGGTGCCACGGTACTCGACTTTGCCTACTACATCCACTCTCGCATCGGCAACACCTGCGTGGGCGGAAAGATCAACGGCAGGGCGGTAACCTTCCGACAGGAACTGCACTCGGGCGACCAGGTGGAAATCCTGACCCAGAGCAACCAGAAACCACGCAGGGAATGGCTCAACATCGTGCAGACTTCCAAGGCAAAGGCAAAGATACGTCTCGCCCTGAAGGAAACACAGAAGAAGGACGGACTCTATGCCAAGGAACTCCTGGAGAGAAGATTCAAGAACCGCAAGATAGAGATTGACGAAAGCACCATGGCACGCATCATCAAGAAGATGGGATACAAGGAGAACTCCGATTTCTACAAGGATGTAGCGGAAGAGAAACTCGACGTAAACACCGTCATCGACAAATATGTAGAGGAACGAGATCACGACCTGAACCCTACCAATGCCACCAAACCAGCCGAAAGTGCAGAGAACTTCGCCTTCGAGAATCCAACCGAGGAACTCCTGAAGCAGAGCGATGACGTGCTGGTTATTGACGAGCATCTGAAGGGTATCGACTTTGAGCTGGCTCACTGCTGCCATCCTATCTACGGAGATCCAATCTTCGGCTTCGTCACCATCAGCAAGGGTATCAAGGTTCACCGCATAGACTGCCCTAACGCCAAGGAACTCCGTCGCCGCTTCGGTTACCGCATCGTCAAGGCAAAATGGAGCGGCAAGGGAACGTCAAAGTATGCCATCACCCTGAGAATCATCGGAAACGACGATATCGGTATCGTGAGCAACATTACGAATATCATCTCCAAAGAGGACAAACTCGTGATGAGAGGCATCAACATCTCATCCAAGGACGGCCTGTTCTCGGGCAACGTGACGGTGATGATAGATGATGCAACCAAGACGGATGCACTCATCAAGAAGCTGGCTGCCGTAAAAGGCGTAAAGCAGGTAATGAGAATATAATCCCGCAGATGAATAGCTTAATCCCACAGATGGATATATTTTCAAGTCCCGCAGATTTCACAGATTTACACAGATATCAGGAATCAAGAGATATTTATCTATTAAAAAAAAGGTTCAATTCCATTGGTTTGGAATTGAACCTTTTCTTTATAATAGACAGACACAGAAAAAAATCTGTGTAAATCTGTGAAATCTGCGGGACTTGAAAATATCCCATCTGCGCGATTGTTATTTTGCCTTATTGATTCGCTTAATCACAGAATAAGCATCATACAAGCCCAGCTCTCCAGCCTTCGACAAGTCCTGGATACCAGCCTGCTTGTTTCCACTTTTGATACGAGCCAGACCACGGTTGTAATATGCCTCAGCCAGACGCGAATCTATCCTGATAGCAATGCTGTAATCATCGATGGCCTTAGACAACTCGTTTCTGCCAGCATGCACATTACCCCTATTATAATAGATGTAGGCATTATTGCTGTTCAGACGGATAGCATCGCTGAAATCAGCCTCGGCAGAATGGATATTCGTAATACCCTTGCCCTCAGCACGGTTAAACTCATCCATCTCAGCCTGACAGACAGCACGTTGCCAGTAAGCCAACGAACTCTTTTCATCCAGAGAGAGATAATAGGTGAAATCGCTGATGGCTGCCTCGAAATCACGGAGAACACTGTGAGCGATGGCTCTGCGCATCAGCAGACTCTTCTTCTGCTCGATATCCTTAGCCACACTCAGCTCAGCCGACAGCTTATCAATCAAAGAGAAGATCATCAACGAGCTGTTCTCATCCAGCTGCTCCTTGGTACATACGATATAAACCTTATTGGTAGAAGCCTTAGACTGAGCAGCATTCTGCTTGCCGGAAGCACCGCCACTCTGCTTAGCCTGAGCCAGGTGCATATTGAGCTGTTCCACTTCCTTGTCAAACGCCTGAACACCGTTCAGATTCTGCACATTAGGGAAGTAAGAGAGCTGATACATAGGCAGATAGGAAGTCTCCACCTGACGGTTCTGGATGCGTCCACGATACTCGCTCTTGTAATTGTGCTCATACTTAGGTTCATCCTCAACAACGATAGAAGCAAACTTATCCGGATCTACCTCAGAACGCTTGCGCACCTCCTTCCTGGTCTTCGCGCTCCATCTAGGCTGAATACCCAGATGCTTGTTCATCTGCGCCTTGAAGATACGGAATTCATCCATCTCGGCCTTTGCTGTCATACCTAACCTTCTGTAACAGCTGGCACGATAGGAAAGACCCGTCCAGAAGTTAGGAAACTGGTCGATGACCGTAGAATAATCACGGATAGCCGCCTTCAGATTACCCGTCTTGTCATGCAGAAGCGCACGGTTGAAAATAGCCATGAAGTTCTTTGGTTCCATCTTGATGACGAAGTCGAAGTCGAGGATGGCACGGTTGTCATCACCCAACTGCACACGCATCAGACCTCGGTTGTAATGAGCCAGGAAGTTGTTAGGATCCAAATCGAGCGCATTATCGTAATCGCTCATAGCTCCACGTAAATTGTTGATGTTGATACGAGCCAGGGCACGGTTGATATAACTGTTCACATTGTTAGGCTTGAAATGCAGCGACTTGGTCAAAGCCTCATCCGCTACCTTCCACTCCTTTCTAGCAAGCGCCATATAGGCACGTGTGGTCCAGGCATCACCGTCATAAGGATTGATTTCCAGGCTCTTGTCTATCCATCTTTCTGCCTGTAGGGTATCCTTCTGCTTCAGATACACCTCAGCCTTGAGGGTATAGGCATTCGCAAAATCCTTCCATTTGGCAATCACCGAATCCAATTCCGACTGCGCCACATCATAATTCTTGCTCTCCATCTGGCAGAGCGCCCTGTTGAACCAGTAATTACGGTTACGAGGTTCTATGCGGATGGCAGAATTGTAATCACTGATGGCATCCTGGAAACGGTTCTGACGAATACGGCAGATGGCACGCAAGTCGTAGATATCGTTAATGTAAGGATTCAGATTCAATGCCTCAGAAGCATCACTCTCAGCACCTACATAATCATCGAGATTAAACTTGGCCACACTGCGGTAATACCAAGGCTCATAGAGATAAGGCTTGGCACCGATAGCAAGATTAAAATACTTAATGGAAAGAACGAAGTCCTCATAATAGAGAGCACTTCTGCCCGCCGTAATCAGGCGGTCAACTCTATATTGCGCTGATGCCGACAAAGCCGTCAGCACCAGCACAAAAGTGAAAATAAACTTTTTCATCGACGAATCTTAGTACGATAGCTGCAGCGGAACTTGCCCTTGATGATATTCTTGAGCTTGCCAGCTATCATGTTCTTACGAAGAGGAGAAACACGATCCACGAACATGGTGCCCTCCAGATGGTCGAACTCATGCTGCATCACGCGAGCCAGATATCCCTCAACCCACTCATCGTGCTCCTGGAAATTCTCATCCTGATACTTCACGTGGATGCGGGTAGGACGAACCACCTTCTCATTGATGCCAGGAATGGAAAGACATCCTTCATCAGAAGAATCCTTCTCAGCCTCCTCATCATACTCCAAGATATGAGGATTAATAAAAACATGACGGAATCCCTTATATTCAGGAAGATCTTCGCTCAATACATCGAGGTCGATGACCACCAGACGGATAGCCAGACCAATCTGAGGTGCAGCCAGTCCGATACCATTGCTGGAATCAAGCGTCTCATACATATTGTTAATCAGTTCCTTCAATTCAGGATAATCGGGAGTAATATCTTCAGCCACTTTTCTCAAAACGGGCTGACCATATATATAAATAGGTAAAATCATCTTCTTGACTCTAAATAATCTTGTAAAATAATGGTGGCGCTGATCTCGTCCACCAATCCTTTGTTTTCTCTTCTGGTTTTCTTCTTCACCCCACCCTCTATCATGGCACGATGAGCCAGTACCGATGTAAAACGCTCATCATAATATTCGATAGGAACCTCAGGATGAGCCTTGCGCCAGCGATTGAAGAAGTTCTCCACTCGCGCCAGGTTCTCGCTAGGCTGCCCGTTGGGCTGGGTTGGCTTTCCGATGATAATACGCTCCACCTGCTCCTTTTGGATATACTGTTCCACAAAGGCGAAGAGTTCGGGTGTAGCAACAGTGACCAACCCATTGGCAATAATCTGCAATGGGTCGGTCACAGCGATACCGGTACGTTTCTTACCGTAGTCTATAGATAAAATTCGCATGAATCTACGAAAAATCCTAGTCTTTATCTTTAATATCAGAAGCTGGGATTACTTCTTGAGAAGCAACCAAGCATCAGGATACTTGCCAGCACGGAGCTGATTACGGCTCTTTACAGCACCAGACTTATCTGCGAATGTAGAAGCTACAACACGATACATGTTACGTGCGCTGTTGAATACAATCTGAGCCTCATAACCTGCGCTCTTCAATGTATTAGCCAAACCCTCTGCGTTAGCCTTGAGAGAGAAAGAGCCTACTACTACGCTGTAGTTAGAGAGACCTGAACCCATAATGAGGTCAACATTCTCCTGACGAACAGTAGCGTTATCAACCTCTGTATTTGTTGACTCAGAAGGAGTAGTTGTCTCCAAAGGAGTAACAACTGGTTCCTGAGCAACTGGAGCCTGCTCCTGCTGCTGAGCCTTCTCGAAAGCCTTCTTATAGGCACTTTCCTTAGAAGTACCACAACTAGCCAATGCCAAAACTGCGCACATACCTGCGCACAAAACTGATAATTTCTTCATAATTTTGAAAATGTTTTTATTGATAAATTCTTTATTAATTGCTTATTCTTATGACGCAATACGCCCCATCTTGTAATCGATTCCAACGCAATTGCACTGCGAAAATACAAAATATTTGGCAAATATGAGCATGAAAACCGCATAAAGTTTGTTAATACAGCATATTTAAATAAAAATTAAGACAAATTCACGCGGTTTTTGGAGAAAAATTAGTATATTTGCATTTGTAAAGCAGCAAAAGAGAATGGAAAGTTCACTTTCCTATCCATCATTTGCTTCGACTTTATAGGTATAAAATCGTATAACGTTTAAAACTTAAGAATTATGAAGGCATTAGGTTACATTGGTGCATTCCTCGGCGGTGCAATCGCCGGTACAGCACTCGGTTTGATTTTTGCTCCAGAAAAGGGAGAAGATACACGCAGCAAGATTGCTGGCGCAGTAGATGATTTTTGCAAGAAGCACGACATCAAGTTGAGCCGCAAAGACGTAGACGACCTGGTAGACGATATCAAGGAAGCTGCTCCTGAGGTATAATTAAAGAGGTATAAAATAAATATCTCAAGATGTTCTCTAACGATAAAAACGTAGAAACCATCGGGCAGCTCGTAGAGGTGCTCAAACATTACATCGGGCTTCAGTCAGAGTACATGAAGCTCGATGTTGTGGATAAAGTGGTAAGGCTGCTCACTGCCATCACCATGACAGTGGTGCTCCTGGGGCTCTTCCTCATCGCCATCATCTACCTTTCCTTTGCTGCGGCTTACGGATTGGCAGACCTGACAGGAAGCACAGCCCTAGCCTTCTGCGTAGTGGCGGGTGTATACCTATTTATATTAATACTATTCATCATCTTCCGCCACCAATGGATAGAGAGACCGCTCGTCAAGTTTCTTGCCAGCATTCTGATGCAATAACTTTTTTCATTCACCTGAAAGAGCTCAGCCCTCAAGGCGAAATTTTTTCATTCATTCCAAATATTCAAAGAGATGATAGAACAAGATGAAATCATAGAATATAACTCGCTGAACGAAATTCGTCTACGCAAGGAATTACTACGCAAGGATATACAGGCTGACGATGCCAAGATCAAGGCCTTGTGGAAATCGCTTTTCACCAAGCCCGAAGCGCTATCCAAGAATGCGAGCGCCAGCAAGCGTTTCAGCAGCATGATGAAAATCGGAGCTGGAGCCTTTGATGGTGCTCTACTTGCATGGAAACTTTATCACAAGTTCAAGAGAAAAAGATAAGGCATAATTGCTGAAAACAAAAGAAAGCACATCATTTTCTTCCTATAACAAGAGGAAAATGATGTGCTTTTTTATGCTGGAATTCAGACTTTCTTCCAGACTTTCGGACACAAAAAAGGGCCACCGCCGTGGCCCAACCTTGTTAACCTTAAATCTAATACTATGAAAAACACACGTGCAAATATAGAAAGAATCTATGAGTTTCACAAGCTTTTCCGTGAAAAAACTCAAATTCTAAACCATATTTAACTATTTGTGTCTTAATTTCTTATTTATTTAAATGTTATTAAACCTATTCTATTTAGAACTTAGACAGTTATATTTAGAATAGAAATCTAAATTTCAAAGCTCATCTGATCATAACCAAAGACGAAGCCCTGAGGCAGGCGCGCATTGGCATCATCATGAAAACCTATCTGATGAGTAACATGCGTGAGAATCGTCTTCCGGGCTCCTATCCGGCGGGCAACCCGTATGGCATCCTCTACCAGTTGATGACTATGATGCGACTTATCGAAGCGGAGAGCATTGATAACCAGCGTTTCTACTCCTTCCAGATACTGATATTCTTCCTCGCCCATCGTCTTCATATCCGTAATATAGGCAAATTTGCCCAAACGATAGCCCAGGATAGGCATCTTATCATGGAGAATACGGATAGGCATGAACACAATATCGCCAATCTGATAAGAGCGATGAGGCTCTATGGTATGGAGCTTGAGCTTCGGCGCTCCCGGATAAAGCTGCTCCACATCCTTAGGAAAACAGTAAGGCATGGTATGCGGCAAGGAACGGGTTACCAGCTCATCGCCATAAATATGAATATCACCAAACACGCAGAAGCCACGCAGATCATCTATACCTCCCACATGGTCGTAATGAATATGCGTAATCAGCACACCATCCAACTTGCGGAACGGTTCCCTGAGCAACTGCATCCTTATATCCGGACCCGCATCTATCAGAATACGGGTTTTCTCCGTCTCAATCATCGCAGCACTTCTAAAGCGCTTATCCTTAGGATTATTGCTGCGGCAAACCTCACAATTGCATCCCAAAACAGGAACACCACTCGATGTTCCTGTTCCCAATAAAGTAATCTTCATTAAGAATCAAATATTTCCTGAAAAACAAACGAATTCTTCACTCTTCGTTCTTCACTCTTCACTTAACATTCACCTCCGGATGGATATCAATGCCAAACTTCAGCTTCACATCCTTACGGATTGTTTCACAGAGATTGACGATTTCCTGCCCCGTAGCTCCACCACGGTTCACCAATACCAGCGCCTGCTTGTCATGCACGCCTGCACGTCCCAGACTCTTGCCCTTCCATCCACACTGGTCAATCATCCAGCCTGCAGGAATCTTCTCGTGCCCAGCATCAATCGTATAATGAGGCATCCCCGAATACTGTGCAGCCAGCTCCTCATATTTTGCCTTCTCCACGATAGGATTCATGAAGAAACTGCCCGCATTGCCCTGCACCTTCGGGTCAGGCAATTTGGCATTGCGGATCTCGATGATGACATCACGGAGCTGCTGGGCTGTAGGATTTTCTATTCCCTTTGCAGTCAGGGAAGTACGGATGTTACCATAATCCAGGTCTGGCACAAAGTGCTTGCTCAGGCGATAGATGACATGAGTAACAAGATACTTATCCTTCCACTCATGCTTGAACCTGCTCTGACGATAGCAGTACTGGCAGTCCTGGTTGTCGAAAACCACTAATTTTCCAGTAGCAATCTCCACAGCTTCCACCTTATATATAATATCCTTCGCTTCCACGCCGTAGGCTCCGATGTTCTGAACCGCGCTCGCTCCCACTTCTCCCGGAATGATACTTAGGTTCTCTGCACCATGATAGCCATGCTCTACAGCGTATGCCACCACGTCATCAAACACTTCACCACTGCCGCAGTTCAAGAAAACTAAGTCGGGATTTTTCAGATTCTCACCCTCAGCAGCAGCCAGGGTTTCATTATCCAGCACCTCGATGCCCTTGATGGAAGAATGGATCACCGTACCCTCGTAATCGCCTGTGAGCAAGAGGTTACTGCCACCACCCAGAATGAGCAGAGGCTGATCGGCAGCAGTAAGCCCAGCCACAATCTGCTGCGCCTCTTCTACCGATGAGTATTCCAGGAATCGCTTGCACTTGGCATCAATTCCAAACGTATTGTGAGCCAAAAGGCTATAGTCTCGAATATCCTTCATATCCAGCTATTTCTAAAAAACAATTAATCACTAAACAGTAATCACTATATTTACATCTCCAGCTTGGTCAGCATCCACTTCCCTCCTATCTTCTTGAAGGTAAGCAGCGTTTCCAACCCATTGGCGATGCCACGAATCACGAATATCTTCTGGCTGCTCTCAGTATATTTCTGCCCGTAAATGATGTTATAAATCATGCCAGAAGGCAACTGAGGCGCAAAGGCAGGCCATGTCTCCGGTTCGATATCGCCCGTCATCGTACTGAAATCATCATCAGGATCAGGACCGGTAAACTTCACCGGATTATGCAGATGCTCTGCCTGGAAGGCAGAATCAGTAGCAAACGAGCCATAGAACTTCAGGAAGCTGGCATTCATGTTGGCATACATCGGCTTATAGTTGATGCTGGTCATCAGCCACTGACCGTTGATACGGTTGAAGAGGAACTGCTGAACGGTATGGGTCTTGTAGAACACCTTTTCTACCACCACATGATCGATGGTAGTATCCTTCACCAGGTTCATCTGCTTCCGGTTATCGAAGATCAGCGTATAATAATCCTGACGCATAAAGAAATGCTCCATTTTCCAATGGCGCTTTTCAATTTTCTTCACCACCTTTCCGTTGCGATAGACAGGCAGCGGGAAATTAACACGCTTTATCTGAAGCTTACGACTGGCTGCAAAATTGAACAGGAAGTCATCAAACAACTCGTCAGCAGCCTTAGGCATAGGAGTCTCCTCTATGAGCTTTTCGGCAGAGTCCATAGCCTGTGTGTCAGCGACAGCCGTATCAGCTACCACTGAATCAACAAGAGTAGCGGGCTTCTTGTCCTTGCACCCTACAGAGGTGAAACAAACGATGGTAAGCACCGCCAACATTACTGTTATAAAAGATAGTTTCTTCATAAACTTATTAAATTTCTCAAATTTTCATTGCAAAAGTACAACTTTCTTTTGATATATTTCATATTTTAAGCAAAAAATATTATCTTTGCACTCAAAATAGACAATTTAATAAGATATGTTATTAGAAAAAATAGAAGAACTCTTGAAAGAAGTGGATTCTTTGACTGCCCAGAACGCAGAAGAAGTAGAACAGCTTCGCATCAAGTATCTCAGCAAAAAGGGTGAAATCAATGCCCTCATGGCCGACTTCCGCAATGTGCCAGGCGACCAGAAAAAAGAGGTTGGTATCAAAATCAACGAATTGAAGCAAGCTACCCTTGCCAAGATCAACGGACTCAAGGATCAGATGGAAGAAGCTGACGCAAGCAGCGATGACATCGACCTGACCCGTACAGCTTATCCTGTGGCTTTGGGTACACGTCATCCATTGACTGTCGTAAAGAACCAGATTATCGACATCTTCGGCCGTATGGGATTCACCCTCTATCAGGGTCCTGAGGTTGACGACGACAAGCACGTGTTCACTATGCTCAACTTTGCAGCCGATCATCCAGCCCGTGACATGCAGGATACCTTCTTCATCGAGAAGAGCAACGATGATGACGTAACCAAGAATGTGCTCCTGCGCAGTCATACCTCCAACGATGAGGCACATTACATGGAGACTCATGAGCCACCTATCCGCGTTCTCTGCCCTGGCCGCGTATACCGCAACGAGGCAATCAGCGCCCGTGCCCACTGCTTCTTCCACCAGGTAGAAGGTCTCTATGTGGACAAGAACGTAAGCTTCACCGACCTCAAGCAGGTGCTCCTCACCTTTGCTCGCGAGATGTTCGGTGCAGATACAAAGATTCGTCTGCGCCCAAGCTACTTCCCATTCACAGAGCCTAGCGCTGAGATGGATATCTCCTGCAACATCTGTGGCGGAAAGGGATGTAACTTCTGCAAGCATACAGGATGGGTAGAGATTCTGGGGTGCGGTATGGTAGACCCTCACGACCTCGAGGCTTGCGGCATCGACAGCAATGTCTATACCGGTTATGCCTTCGGTATGGGTGTAGAGCGCATCACCAACTTGAAGTATCGTGTCAGCGACCTGCGTCTCTTCTCAGAGAACGACACCCGATTCCTGCGCGAGTTCGAATCTGCCAAGTAACATTCGAATCAGCTAAGTAACAACACATATTTAATATAGTATATAGGTTTATATGCTAACTCTTCTTTAGCGTATAGACCTATTTATTTTTAAACCTCAAAACATAAAGTTATGAAGAAATTTATGGTTAATGCAGTCATCGCAGTCTCTTTAGGCGCCATGACTCTCAGTTCTTGTATCGGCTCATTCTGCCTTACCAACAACGTTTTGGATTGGAACAAGCGTGCTACTGACAACAAGTTCGTCAACGAACTGATTTTCATCGTCATCAGTCCAGCCTACGCAGTATGTTCTGTTGCAGACTTGTTCGTGCTCAACTCTATCGAGTTCTGGACAGGCGAAAAGGTGATTGCCAATGTCGGCAAGACCAAGGACGTAATGGGTAAGGATGGTCGTATGTACGCCATCAAGACATTGAAGAACGGTTATGAGATTACCGACCCAGAGGGTGAGAAATCATACTTCGTATTCAACAAGAAGAAAAAGAGCTGGTCATACAGCAAGGACGGCGATATCCGTGAGCTCTTCAGCTTTAATGAGGATGGCAGCATCCAGGCTTGTCTGCCAAACGGCGAGAAGATGAACGTTCCAGCCGACGAGAATGGCCTTTTCCAGGTTCGTATGGCAATGAACGATGGCTTCTATTACGCATTCAATAAGTAAACTATTGAAAATCTATAAAGGGGTGTGCAGAAATCCAATCTACACACCCCTTCATTATTATATATATCCTTAAACCTCAAAGAGTTAACCTAATCCCCTCACAGCTTCTTCCAGCTGCTGAAGCGCCTGCTCCAGCACGCTTCTAGGCTCTGCCACATTCAGTCGCATGAAACCTTCGCCACCAGGACCAAACATCTCACCGTCGTTCAAGGCAAGATGAGCCTTGTCGATGAAAAGATCCAGAAGCTGATCATGAGAGAGATGCAAATCCCTGCAGTTCAGCCATACCAGGAATGAAGCCTGCGGACGGAGCGGACGGATGCCCGGAATATGCTCCTTGCAGAAATCCTCTACAAAGCGGATATTATCCTCGATATATGCCAGCATTTGCATGCGCCACTCCTCCCCCTTCCTGAAGGCTGCTACCGTAGCAATCGGAGCAAAGAGCGTAGGCTCATCCAGTTCGTTGGCAGAGAGCCAAGGATAGAACTTGCTGCGTATCTCCTCGCTAGGAATGATGGCATAACTGCTCACGATACCCGCAATGTTGAAGGTCTTGGAAGGAGCCTGGAAGGTGATGCTGATATCGCGTGCATGGTCGCTGACCGATGCAAAAGGAATATGCTTGTGTCCGAAGAGAGCCATGTCAGCATGAATCTCATCGCTGATTACCAGCAGATGATGCTCGTAGCAGAAGTCAGCCAGTCGCTGCAGCGTTTCCTTGTCCCATGTAATACCTCCCGGATTATGAGGGTTACATAGAATCAGCACCTTGCACTTCTCATCACACACCTTTTCCAGATTTTCGAAATCCATCTCGTAATATCCGTCCTGGCGCATCTTCAGCGGATTGAAAACCACCTCGCGGCCGTTTCCCTGCGGGGTGAGCCGGAAAGGATGATAAACGGGTGGCTGGATGATGACCTTCTCATCTTCCCTGGTAAAGACATTCACCACCAGTCCTATTCCCTTCACGATGCCTGGAATAAAGCGAATCCACTCGCGCTCCACATCCCACTGATGATGAGCCTTCACCCAATCGATGATGCTGGGCAGATAGTCTTCCGGCTCAACGGTATATCCGAAGAGCGAATGTTCCAGACGTGCCTTCAGGGCATCGGTGATGAAATCAGGGGTTTCGAAGTCCATATCCGCTACCCAGAGAGGCAGCAGATCGGTTCTTCCCCAGCGTGGCTGCAGCGCCTCGTGCTTGAGGTCGCCGCTACCCAAACGGTCAATTATTTTATCAAAATCGTACTTCATACTTTGAACTCTTTTTACTTTGAACTTTGAGCTTGGAACTTGGAACTTTATGATTAGCATCAGCTATTGAATTCTTCGTTCTTCACTTTTCACTCTTCACTTTCTCTGCTTTTCACTTACCCCAACGCCTGCTTGATATCCTCAAACAGATCGTCAACATCCTCCAGGCCGACGCTCAGTCTTACGGTTGTATCCAATACATCCATGCTCTGACGCATACGCTCCGAGAAACCGCCAAAGATGGTGCTGGCAGGATGGATGGCAAGCGAACGGTTGTCGAAGAGATTGGTGGCACGATGAATCAGCTTCAGATGGTTCAGGAAACTGAAACACGCCTCCTTGTCCTCCAAATCGATGCAGATCATCGCTCCGGCAGTCTTGCCAAACTGCTTCTTTGCCAACTCATGGAATGGATTATCCTCCAATCCCACATAATTCACGCGCTTGATCTGGGGGAGCGACTGAAGCTTCCTTGCCAGCTCCAGCGCATTGCTGCTCTGCACGCGATAACGCGCATCGAGCGTCTCCAGTCCGATGGTCTGCATATAAGCTACCTGCGGAGTCATGTAGGCACCAAAGTTGAAAAGCATCTCACCATAAAGTCGCTTGGCAAAATCGCCATGATATGGTGTACCGTAATCGATGACCACACCGCCAAGCGATGTGGCACCGCCACTGATATACTTGGAACTGGATACCACCTCGATATCCACGCCCAGATCCTTAGCCGAGAACTGGGTGAAAGGAATGATGGTAGTATCAGCCACCAGGGGCACATTCTTCTCGTGAGCCACCTGAGAGAGTGCCTTCAGGTCGGCCACCTCCAGCTGCGGATTGGTAATGATTTCCAGAAACACGCAGCAGGTATCCTCATCAATTGCCTCGCGTACCTCTTCTATATTGGTCAGATCGCGCAGTCGGACCTTCACTCCGAAACGGCGCAAGGTGGCAACTAGCAGGGCATAGGTATTGCCGAAGAGATGCTTGGAGCTGACGATGTTCTTGCCCTGTGCAGCAAGCGCCATCAGCGTATTGCTGATAGCAGCCATACCCGAATTGAAAGCTGTAACATGCTGTGCCCCGGTCAGTGCCTCGATGCGGCGTTCCAGGTTGGTAACCGTAGGATTCTCCACACGCGAATAGTCCGGAGCCTTGATCTTGTCAGTAAAGGCATCCGACATGATGGCTGCGTTGTCAAATTCGTAAGCCAGCGTATTATATACCGGAACGCTCAGCGAATCATAAGCGTCTCTGCGTTCGTATGCCACATGAATGGCCTGAGTCTGTTTCTTCATTTTCTATTAATCTCTCTTTTAATTTTGTATTTGCTATATTTTGGCTGCAAAAGTACTAAAAAAATGCGATATAGAAATACCAAAGATTAGGTATTTTATAATAAAAATCAACTTTCTTCGTTAAATACTACATGAAACAGAAATTTTTTATCATTATAATATGCCTGATTGCCACCCTGAAGATGATGGCACAGGAATTCACGCTGCAGGGTAGAGTCACCGATGATGACAACAACCCCGTAGAACTTGCCACGGTTTCCGTCGTAAGCCAGGGAAAGGTGGCTTTCACTTCGCTCAAGGGAGAATTCAGCATGCATCTGCATTCTGCCGACAGCGTAGCCGTCAAATTCTCGATGATCGGCTACAAGACCAAGGTGCGCGTCCTGAGAAAGCCTAGAGGAAAGCAGACCCTCCAGGTGGTGCTACATGCCGATGCCACGATGCTGGGCGATGTAAACGTGACGGGCGAGAAGATACAGTCTGACCAGACGCAGGAAATCAAGATCAAGGACATCAAGATGGCTCCTTCTGTCAACGGCAACGGCGTGGAGGGCATCATCCAGCAGCAGGCTGGCGTGAGCACCCACAGCGAACTTTCCTCGCAATACAACGTGCGTGGCGGTGCCTTCGACGAGAACTCCGTATATATAAATAATGTGGAAATATACCGTCCGTTCCTCGTCCGCAGCGGTCAGCAGGAAGGTCTTTCCGTCATCAATCCTTATATGGTAGACAAGATAGGCTTCTCTACCGGAGGCTACGGAGCGAAATACGGCGACAAGATGAGCTCGGCACTTGACATCACCTACAAGACGCTGAAAGCCAAGGGAAAGAAGCCTGTAACAGAAGGAAGCGTGGCTGCCAGTCTGCTGGGAGCCGATGCCTATATCGGAATAGGAACCCGGAAGCTGTCATGGCTCAACAGCGTGAGATACAAGACCACCTCCTACCTCCTCGGATCGCTGGAGACAAAGGGAGAATACAAGCCAAATTATCTTGACTATCAGACCTATCTGAGCTATCAGCCCAACAAGCGATGGAAGATAGACTTCATAGGATATATCTCTGACAACCATTACAACTTCGAACCGTCCGACCGCGAAACTTCGTTCGGAACGATGGAGAACGTGAAGAGTTTCAGAGTATTCTTCGACGGACATGAGAAAGACCGCTTCCTCACCTACTTCGGAACCCTCGGCATCACCCGGAACATCACCCGGAACACCAGTCTCTCGCTCCTGGGAAGTGCCTTCTACACCAAGGAACAGGAGAAATACGACATTCAGGGACAGTACTGGCTCGACCAGACAGAGACATCAGAGAACCTGGGTGTAGGAACCTATTTCGAGCATGCCCGCAACTACCTCTCTGCCCGCGTGATGAGCGCCAAGCTGATGCTGCGCCACAAGGTACAGAAGCACAACGTGGAGGCGGCTGTCACCCTGAAAAGGGAACATATCGAAGAGAATTCCATCGAATACGAGATGCGCGATTCTGCCGGATACAGCGTTCCCCACACCGGAAAGGACCTCTATATGATTTATTCCATGAAAGCCCGTAACAAGCTGAATGCCAACCGTATGGAGACCTACATACAGGACACCTACCGATTCTCGGGCGGCACTGCCGACAGCACCGGAAACGGACAGACCCACTACACGCTGAACTATGGTGTGCGCATGAGTCACTGGAACTTCAACCGCGAAACGATTCTGAGTCCGCGCGTCTCCCTCGCCATCATACCGGCAAACCACGAGAACACCACGCTCCGCCTGGCAGCCGGACTATACTATCAGGCACCTTTCTTCAAGGAGCTGAGAGATACGACAACCGTCAACGGAGTGACCGTAGCATCGCTCAACGAGAAGATCAAGAGCCAGCGAAGCATCCATTTCATCACCGGTTACGACTACCGTTTCCGGATGAACGACCAGCGGTTCAAGTTCTCTGCCGAGGCTTACTACAAGGCATTGAGCAACATCGTACCTTATTCCGTCAGCAACGTGAAGGTGGTATATTACGGTCAGAACGAGTGCAGCGGTCATGCAGCCGGACTTGATTTCAAGCTCTATGGCGAGTTTGTACCGGGTACGGATTCCTGGCTCAGCCTCTCGCTGATGGATACGAAGATGAAGCTAAACGGCAAGAGCATCCCTCTGCCTACCGACCAGCGCTATGCGGTGAATCTCTATTTCACCGACTATTTCCCAGGAAGCAAGAAATGGCAGATGTCACTGAAGCTCGCCTTCGCCGACGGTTTGCCTTTTGCAGCTCCACATAGAGAATTGGAAACCAACAGTTTCCGTGCTTCCGCCTATCGCCGTGCCGATATCGGAATGAGCTATCATCTGCTCGACAACAAGCACCACGAGAAGAAGACGTTCCTCAAGAGCGTGATGCTCGGTGTGGATTGCCTCAACCTCTTCGGCATCGACAATGTGAACAGCTACTACTGGGTAACGGATGTAACCAATCAGCAGTATGCCGTGCCTAATTACTTAACGGGCCGACAGCTCAATGCACGAGTACTGATAGAATTCTGATAAGTAAGGACCCGGAAACTGAGAGCGCATAGCCAGAAACTGAGAGCGCATAGCTGAAAGCCGGGAGATTTAGAACCCGAAAATAGTGATTTTTCACATTATTCTAAATATTTAACCGTAGATAGTTCGCTATCTGCGGTTTTTTTCGTATCTTTGCGCCCGAATTATGCGATGACGGTTCGTCCGCTCATCCCATGGATTCAGGAAACCATTCTATAAAGAATAAAGAAATAATACATAATAATCAATTATGAGCAAACAAGTAGAAAAGATTAAGGAGCTGATCGCTAAGCGCGAACAGGCTCGTCTTGGCGGTGGCGAGAAGGCCATCGAGAAGCAGCATGCACGTGGCAAATATACCGCTCGTGAGCGTATCGAAATGTTGGTAGATGCCGGCAGTTTCGAGGAGTATGATATGTTCAAGTTGCATCGTTGCACTAACTTTGGCATGGAGAAGAAGCAGTACCTCGGTGATGGTGTTGTAGCTGGTAGCGCTACTATAGCCGGCCGTCTGGTTTACGTATATGCTCAGGACTTCACCGTAAATGGTGGTTCACTCTCTGAGACTATGGCACAGAAGATCTGCAAGGTAATGGATATGGCTATGACTATGGGTGCACCTGTTATCTGCATGAACGACTCAGGTGGTGCTCGTATTCAGGAAGGTATCTGCGCCCTCGCCGGCTATGGTGAGATCTTCGAGCGCAACATCCTCGCTTCAGGTGTCATCCCACAGATTTCTGCCATCATGGGCCCTTGCGCCGGTGGTGCCGTTTACTCTCCAGGTTTGACCGACTTCATCATCATGAAGGAGCAGACTTCTTACATGTTCCTGACTGGTCCTAAGGTTGTAAAGACCGTAACTGGTGAGGATATCGATGCAGAGCACCTCGGTGGTGCATCTGTTCACGCAACCAAGAGTGGTGTAACCCACTTCGCTGCTAAGACTGAGGAAGAGGCTATCGAGATGATCAAGAGCTTGCTCTCTTTCATCCCTAGCAACAATACCGAAGAGGCTCCACGCGTAGAGTGCACAGACCCTATCGACCGCATGGATGATACCTTGAACGAGATTATCCCAGAGGATCCTAACCAGGCATACGATATGTATAAGGTGATTGGTGCTGTAACCGATAACGGAGAGTTCTTCGAGGTTCAGCCTAAGTTCGCCAAGAACATCATTACAGGTTTCGCCCGCTTCAATGGTCAGAGCGTTGGTATCGTAGCCAACCAGCCAGCAGCTTACGCAGGTGTACTCGATGTAAACGCTAGCCGCAAGGCAGCCCGCTTCGTCCGTTTCTGCGATGCCTTCAATATTCCTATCGTATCTCTCGTAGACGTACCAGGATTCTTGCCAGGTACAGGTCAGGAGTACAACGCTGTCATCCTCCACGGTGCACAGTTGCTCTACGCTTACGGCGAGGCTACCGTGCCAAAGATCACTATCACATTGCGTAAGAGCTATGGTGGTAGCCACATCGTGATGGGTTGCAAGCAGTTGCGTGCCGACTTGAACTTCGCTTGGCCATCTTCAGAGATTGCCGTAATGGGTGCCAGCGGTGCCGTTGCCGTTCTCTGCGGTAAGGAAGCTAAGGCTAAGAAGGAAGCTGGCGAGGATGTAAAGGCATTCCTGGCTGAGAAGGAGCAGGAATACACCGACAAGTTCGCTAATCCATATCAGGCAGCTCAGTATGGTTACATCGATGACGTCATCGAGCCACGCAACACCCGTTTCCGCATCTGCCGTGGTTTGGCTCAGCTCGCAACCAAGCGTCAGAGCTTGCCAGCTAAGAAGCATGGCTGTATGCCTATGTAAAGTTGAACTTTGAACTTTGAACTTTGAACTTTATGATAAGTTTTCTGGGATAAGTTCTTTAACTGAGAAAGAATAAATGGATAAGAATATTTATGCTGCGATTGCCATGGCACTCTATGAGTACCAGGGCAATAACGTACACGACAAGGAGCCTGGCATCATCACTATCAAGCCACGTCAGACGATGTGGAACGCCAAGTTCTTGAGTTTAACAGCTAAACCATAAAGATATAAAAATGAAAGAGTTTAAATATACAATTGACGGAAAAGAATACAAGGTTCAGATTGACGCTGTTGAGGGTAACATCGCAAGCGTGAACGTGAATGGCGAAGCTTACAAGGTTGAGATGGAACAGGAGGCTGAGCCAGAGAAGAAGAAGGTTGTGCTTGGTCAGCCAGCTGCTGCATCTGATGATGCTGAGGCTACTCCAGCTGCCAACGTAAATACAGCCAATGCTGTAAAGGCTCCTCTCCCTGGTACTATTACCAGCATCGAGGTAGCTGTTGGTCAGGAGGTAAAGGCAGGCGATACAGTTGTCGTTCTCGAGGCTATGAAGATGCAGAACAACATCGAGGCTGAGAAGGATGGCAAGGTTACTGCTATCTGCGTAAAACCTGGTCAGGCTGTGCTCGAAGAGGATGCACTCGTAGTTATCGAGTAAATCAAGAATTTGAGAATTAGAGAATTATACTTCCTGATTCGGGAATTTATAATTCGGGAATTTATAAAGAATATCAAAGGTCGCAAGCTTATTACAGGTTTGCGACCTTTTTCCATTGTTATATAAAGTCTGCTACCCCCAACCCTAATGGAGGCAAACGATAGAGATGATTTCCTACTAAATCGATAATCATTTAAGCCTCTTTTCAACTTCATTCAAGACTTAAACGATTTGATTTTAAGGCTTATTTAATCGTTACGTTAGGCTTAAACAAACGTTACGTTAGGCTTAAATAAACGCTAGGTAAGCCTTACTTCAACTTCATTTAGATAAAAACACATAGAATTCCCTTATCAGATGTGAACGAATCCGGCAGGTCCATTCAGTCTCTGACCCTTGGTTCTTACATATTTCAAGAACTCAACGACCACGGGATTTTTGGGCTTACCGGCTGTTACGAGATAGAGATTCCGGGCTGGCGGTGCAGGATATTTTCCTTTGGCGATGGCATCCATCAGTTCATCCAGCGTATCATAGAATTTCTCATCTGCATCCAGTTTTCCATTCCCATTAACATCTATCGGAACGATGGCGATACCCTTCGTTGGTTTATGCGTCTTGTCGTTGTAGGCGTAACCGATGTTGTTGAATCCGATACCATTCACATCCTTCTGCAGGGTTTCGGCTATGCCCGGATCTCCGAAGACGCCCGTTCCCTTCAGGTCTTCCTGCTTCTTTCCCAGAAACGCAGCCCAGGTCTCGGCAGCACCGCAGGCATCGCTTCGGGTGTAGACATTCATCTTTGTCTTCCCTTTCCAAATCGCCGTAGCCTGCTTCTGGCTCAATCCCGTCTTCAACAATTCCCGATATACCGGATTGCTGGCGTTGATGGTTGCCACTACCGCATCCTTTGCCACTGCATACGCCAGGGCACCTTTTTCCTTCTCCTGCGGCTTCAGTTCTCGGCTCACCATCGCAATATCTACCTGGTCGGCAAGAACATCGGTAATTCCCTTTCCGGCTCCACCTGCCGAGATATCGATATCCACTTCGGGGTGAAGACGATGAAACTCATCTGCCCACTGTATCGCCAGCGGATAAAGGGCGAAAGCACCCGACAACGTAATATAACCGCTCAGCACCTGCTTGCCGTCAGCACCACGCTTCACCTCTCCTCTACTTCCGCAACTAGCTAACAGTAAGGAGGTTCCTATCACTATCATTCCTATGATTCTCTTTCTCATATCTATACCTTATTATATATATTACTAACTGGCTGCAAAGGTATAAAGATTATGCAGATAGGGCAATACCACAATCGTACCATTCCCATATACCACATATAGGGTATGAAATTACCCATATAAGGTATTGCCCAATAAGCAAAATCGTCGTACCTTTGCAAACGAAAATAAGAAGTATAAACGCTGAGGATTACACCTTATTATATATAGGGAGTATGAATCTTAAAATATAGGAGATTTAGATATGACTACAAAGTTTGTTCACAACAATCATGCACAGCTCGACACCAAGAACTTGAATGTATATATCAATGGTGCACAAATCTTGAAAGATGTAAATGTAAGTATTCCTAAGGGAAAGATTACTTGCATCATCGGTCCTTCCGGCTGTGGTAAGTCTACTCTTCTCCGTACCTTCAACCGATTGAACGACCGCGTGGAAGGTTTGAAGATGAATGGAGAGGTGAATCTCGGAGACAATAACATCCTCGAGGCCAGCAGCAGCAAACTCTCTGAAGTGCGTCGCAACATCGGTCTTGTTCCTCAGCGTCCATGCCCTCTCCCTATGAGCATCTACGACAATGTGGCTTACGGTTGCCGCATCCACGGTATCCGCAACAAGAAGAAGCTGGACAGCATCGTGGAGCATTATCTCAAGGCAGTAGGTCTCTGGGAGGAAGTGAAGGATAGACTGAAGAGTCCAGCTTCCAAGCTGAGCGGTGGTCAGCAGCAGCGCCTCTGTCTGGCACGCAGTCTTGCCGTAGAACCGAGCTATCTCCTGGCAGATGAGAGTACTTCCGCCCTCGACCCTATCAGCAGCAAGAAGGTGGAGCAGCTCTTCACCGAACTGAAGAAGGATTACAGCATCGTGATGGTAACCCACACCCTTCGCCAGGCTCTCCGCATCGCCGACCACGTCATCTTCATGTATCTGGGTGAGGTGATTGAAGAAGGAAGCGCTGAGGAAGTGTTCCATCATCCAAAGCACGAACTGACACAGGAGTATCTCAATGGTGCATTCAGTTAAGTGAAACGGCACATTCAGCTAAAAAGAAAATAACAACATAAAATTGATAAGAATATGGCACAGATTATTGTAAACGACGAAAAGCAGGAAGTATCTCTTCCTTTGACATTGGCAGAACTCATTAAGATCAACAAGGTGTTCCAGCCAGAGATGGTAACTATCCAGGTGAACGAGGACTTTGCTGAGAAAGAAGACTATGAGAAGATTCAGCTCAAGGACGGCGACCATGTAGATTTCCTCTACTTCATGGGAGGAGGCGCCTGCTAAAAAAGTAAACATGTAGTACAATAAAAGGCTTATTAGGCAGTTCTTATATATAAGATTACGTCGGTCGTTAATGTACGTTTTTTGTATCGTTGACGCATTTAATAAGTTACAGTATTCATCCATAAAAGAAATCAGAAACAAGATGATAGATTTAACAGAAGAACAGATAGAGAGATACAGCCGCCACATCCTCCTTCAGGATGTAGGACTCGAAGGTCAGGAGAAACTTCTCAATGCCAAGGTACTCATCGTAGGTGTCGGTGGCTTGGGCTCTCCAGTTGCCCTCTACCTCGCTGCAGCAGGTGTGGGACATATCGGTATCGTGGATGCTGACGTGGTAGACCTCAGCAACCTGCAGCGACAGGTGATTCATCAAACCAAGGACCTGGGCACTCCAAAGGTGGAGAGCGCCAAGGAGAAGATGATTGCCATCAATCCGGATGTGGAAGTGACCACTTATCACGACTTCCTCGATTCTCACAATGCCGAGGAAATCATCAAGCCATGGGATTTCGTCATCGACGGAACAGACAACTTCCCGGTAAAGTTCCTTATCAATGATGCCTGCGTACGTCTGGGCAAAGCCTTCTCGCATGGCGGCATCCTGAGATTCCAGGGACAGACCTTTACCCACTTGCCAGGCACGGCATGTTACCGTTGCTTCTTCAAGGAACCACCTCCAGCAGGCGCAGTTCCTACCTGTAGTCAGGCAGGCGTTCTGGGAGCCATCGCCGGTATGCTCGGAACCATTCAGGCAGCAGAGGCTTTGAAGTACTTACTCGGTGTAGGCGATTTGCTCACCGACCGATTGCTCACCTTCGATGCCAAGACGATGAACTTCCGCACCATCAAGGTGAAGAAGCGTGCATCCTGCGAAATCTGCGGCGACCACCCTACTATCGATCATCTCATCGATTACGAGCAGGCAGCCTGCGATTTGAAGCACCACTAAGATTTAGTGATTAGTGATTACTTATTAGTGATTATTTCATTTATTAGTGATTATTTAATAGTGATTATTTTTGCTATAGCTTATGAAGATTAACGACGACGTAATCAAGGTTATTATCGAGCAAGCTAAGAAGGATGCGCCCATCGAGAGTTGCGGACTTCTGTTAGGCAAGGATGATGTGGTGACGGAAAGCTACTGGATGGAGAACATCGACCATAGCGAGGAGCATTTTGCCTTTGCTCCGAAAGACCAGTTTGCAGCTCTGAAATACGCCCGAAGCAAGGGCTTGAAGATTCTCGCCAACTGGCACAGTCACCCGGCATCGCCTTCCCGCCCTTCGCAGGAAGACCTTCGACTGGCTAACGATCCCAACATCCGTTATGCCATCCTCTCATTGCTCGACGGAAAGATTCACCTCAATTCATTCAAGGTTCTGAATGGAGAGGTGGTGGATAAGGAAGTTCACTTTTAAAACGATACAAGAACATGTACAGAATACCTTCTACATTAAATGGAGACTTGGACTATACCCAGTCACTCATCAACCAATTCAAGGAGGGCGAGATTCAGGCAGGTCAGTTGAAGTCGAACCGTGTACCTATGGGCATCTACGAGCAGCGCAAGAACCAGCACTATATGTTGCGTCTTCGCTGTGCCGGCGGTCTCGTCACCCCAGAACAGCTTGCCAAGATTGCCTTTGTGGGTCACCAGCTTTCCACTTCGCATCTCCACGTTACCACCCGACAGGAGATTCAGATTCACAATGTTGATATCGAGGATGCCATTCCGGCTCTGAAGAAACTGGAAAAGGTGGGCATCTCCAGCGCAGGTGGCGGTGGAAACACCGTAAGAAACATGATGGTGGATGACCGGAGCGGACTCACTGCCGATGAGGAATTCGATGTCTATCCTTACGTGGAGGAACTCACCTCCCGACTCATCGCCGAGAAAGATTCGTTCACGATGCCTAGAAAATACAAGGTGGCAATAGATACCAGTGTGGCTACAGCCAACTACTCCTATATCGCCGACCTGGGTCTGCAGGCACGTATTAAGGACGGACAGCGAGGATTCAGAGTACTCATCGCCGGTAGTGCAGCCAGCAACGCCCACACCGGTTGGGAGGTATTCGACTTCCTTCCAGAGAAGGATCTCTACCGTGCAGCCAAGGCTCTGAAAAACTGGTTCCATAAATACGGAAACAGAAGAAACCGCCACAAGGCGCGCATGAGATACGTGTTCTACAAATACGGAACAGAAGAAGCCAAGCGATTGTATCTCGAAGAGTTTGAGGAACTTAAGAAAGATGGTTCAATCGATTTCGAGGCTCCGGCTTTGCCATTGGAACACCACAAGCCAGGCTTCCCTGCACTTAAAGCTCCAACCGATTTCGAAACCTGGAAGCGCCGTTACGCTCACAAGCAGACCAATGCCGAGGGTTTGAAAGAAAACCTCTGGTATGCCTACATCCCATTGCGCCACGGCAACAACTCCACGGATTTCTTCGCAGAAGTAGCCGAATACCTGGGCAACTATGGCAACGATGTAATCCGCTTCACCAAGAAAGAGCAGATTCAAGTACGAAATATCCCAGAGGAATATCTCACCAATATCTACGCCTTCTTCAAGAAACTGGGCGTCTATCAGATAGATTATCCTGTAGTGGTTACCAACCTCACCTGCTGTACGGGAGCCGATACCTGCCGCCTCGGCATCTGTTTGCCAAAGGGTGCCATCGACGGTATCGCCAAGCAACTTCTCAATAGCGATTTGAACCTCGATGCCATTCCTGACTTCGAACTCCGCATGAACGGCTGTACCAACATCTGTGCGCTAGCCACCTGGGGAGATTTAGGATTCAGCGGGCGTGTTGGACGCGTGGGCGATGACCCATATCCAGCCTACACCATCTGGCTTCCGGTAAAGGGCAAGCACGAGATTGACCTGCAGCAGGGTTATATCGCCGCCAAGAAGATTCCGGCATTTGTTGAAGATTATCTCCGTGATGTGATAGCCGAACAAGCCAACTATGCCGATTATTACGACTATGTGGCAAAGAGAGGCGTGAACATCGTGAAGGAACTGATTGCGAAATACAAGGAGGTGGCTCCTTATGCAGAAGAGCCTGATACCTTCTTCGATTTCGGAGATGACGAGAAGTTCTCGCTCATCAAATACGGTAAGGCAGAGTGTTCAGCCGGACTCTTCGATATCATCGAAATCGACCAGGATACCATCAGAGAAAAGCGGAAGGAAGTGGAACAGCTGCTGGGAAATATCCCACAAGGCGTTCCGGCGGATTTGCAATCCGACGGCAAGCAAGAAACAAGCAAGATAGAGAAACTTCTCCACGATATCGTTTTCTCCGAGAACCGAATGCTTCTCGTTACCCGTGGTCTCGACCCTCGCACCGATGAAGATGTATATAATGGATTTGAGAAGGAATTCATCGCTGCCGGCATCATCCCTCAGAAGTTCAAGGTATTGACCGATAAGGCAAGAAACAACGAATCATTGATTGAGCAAAAGCCATTGATCGATGAACTCGCTGATTTGCTCAACGATCTCTATCAGAACATGGACGATTCGCTTCAGTTCAAACTCCCTGCTGTTCAAAGTCCCACAGATTTCACAGATAACACAGATTCAAAGGAAAAATCTGCGGGACAAAAGAACAGAAGCGAGGATGAAGATAAATCTGTGTCATCTGTGAAATCTGTGGGACAAAGAAACAGAAGCGAGAATGAAGAAAAATCTGTGTCATCTGTGAAATCTGTGGGACAAAAGAGCACAAGCGAGAATGAACAAAAATCATCTGCGGGAGAACCAGAAGCAATCTCCCCTGATGTAAAGAAGGATTTCCGAGGCGTGATGTGTCCGATGAACTTCGTGAAGACGAAGATTGCTCTCACCCCAATGCTGAGCGGACAGATTCTGGAGATTCTCCTCGACGACGGTGCTCCTATCGAGAACGTACCGGGAAGTGTGAAGAACGAAGGCCATACCATCCTCTCTACCGAGAAAGTAGAGAACTACTGGAAGGTTCTCATCAAAAAGAAATAAAATTCAATCTATGTCTATATGGACTATCTTCCAATAACGATTAAAATCGTCTCCGCCAACATACTCATCGTTGGCGGAGGGAAGGTAGCGACCCACAAGGCTCAGATTCTCGCACGCTTCACCGACCAAGCTACGGTGGTTGCACCAGAGATTACAGATGAGCTCAAGGCACTACCCTTCCAAACTAAAGAGAAGGCTTTCGAGCCTAGCGACCTGGATGGCGTGCAGCTCCTCTTCGTCTGCACAGGCGACCACGAGTTGAACCATCAGATTAAACAGCTCGCAGCCGAACGGCATATCCTGACCAGTGTCTGCGATGACCCGGCACAGTGTGATTTCATCTCGCCAGCCATCTATCGCAACGACAATCTCACCATTGCCGTGGGAAGCGATTCGAGGGATGTGAAACGAAGCATCCGAGTAAGAAACAGAATAAAAGAGTTGATAGAAAATGATACATTACAAATCGATTGACCAAAGCCAGTTCGCTGAAGGAACCGACATCAAGGAGCAGGAAAGAGTCTTCGATGATTTTCTACAAGATACACTCTTGGAAATACAAGGAAGTCATATCAACAAGACAAACAGAATTCCCCATAATGTTCATATCAGCAACCAGCCCGATGAGGAAGTTCCTTATATCTTCCTGAAGACATGCAACCGCAGCGAGATATACTACGGCGAAGGCGAAGTTCCCGATGAGGTAGCCCGCCATCTCTTCCGTGTGGTATCGGGCTTGGAATCAGCCATCGTTGGCGAAAGAGCCGTTCAGGGACAGGTAAAGGAGGCATATTACACCGCCAAGGCTCAGCGCCCGTTAACCGCCGAACTCCATCGCCTTTTCCAAAGCGCATTGCAGCTTGGCAAGCGGGTTCGCAACGAAACCGAGATTTCTCATGGTGCCGTATCCCATAGTCTTGCAGCCCTCGAGATTATCGAATCTTTGGGGAATGTAGATTTAAGGAACGCGAGAATCACCATCATCGGTGTCAACAAACTGACCAGCGATATTCTGAAGTTCCTCCAGAACAAGGGAGCCAGAATGGTGTTCCTCGCCAACCGCAGTCAGATCAAGGCACATTACCTTGCCGATCCGCTCGGCATCAAGGTATATACGCTGGATGAGAAGCAGGAGTTCCTGGCACAGACCGATATCCTCATCAGTGCCACCTCAGCCCCTCATCTCATCATCCGCAAGGAAGACATCCCGGAGCAGAAGCAGTTGCTCGCCATCGACCTCGCCTTCCCTCGCGACATCGATTCCCAACTCAGCGAACTCCCCCACGTGCAGCTCTACAACATCAGAGACGTGGAGAAGAAGGTGCGGGAGAACATCGAAGTGAGAGGAGCCGAAGTGGAGAAAGCCGAAGCCATCATCGAAGAAGAGATTCAGGAGATGCAGGAGGCTTTAGAAAGGAGAAAGAAATATATTTCATAATAATTTTATTCATAAACTTAACCGACATTTTTAAAAGATGAATAAAAAGATTAGAGTTATTGCAAGAGGCAGTCGTCTCTCCCGACTGCAAGTAGAGGAGGTTTTCAAGAACTTCCCGGAACTCGCCTACGAGATCAAATACTTGGAATCTTACGGCGACAAGAACCAGCAGATTTCACTCCTGAATGGTGAAGCTCCTGCTGATATCTTTACGAGAGAACTCGACGATGCCATCCGTCAGGGAGATGCCGACATCGCCATCCATTCGGCGAAAGACCTGCCCTATCCTCTGCCTGAGGATATCGAAGTCATCGCCCTCTTCCCTGCTTTCGACACCACCGATTCGCTCGTAAGCAGAGACCACAAGAAACTGGCAGAACTCCCTGCCGGAAGTATCATTGGAACCAGCAGTCCGCTCCGCAAGAAAGGTTTAAACGAATTGCGTCCAGACCTGACTATCAAAGGTATACGTGGCTGTATTGAAGAAAGGGTTCAGCAGGTGAAAGATGGCAAATACGATGCAGCCATCGTTGCCACCTGTGCCCTGAAGCGACTCGGCATGGAGGATGAAATCGCCGAAGTACTTCCTTTCCCAACCCATCCATTACAGGGCTTCCTTGCCATCACCGCTTTGAAAGAAAGCGCTGCCATTAGAAACACTGGAGGAACGAAGGTTCCGGCGGATTTGCAATCCGACGGCAAGCAAGCTATCAGCAGCCAAGCTTTGAAGCAGGCATTCGCTTCTAAGAGCATCCTCGATAAGCAAGGCACCGTATCCCTCGTCGGCTTCGGTCCTGGCGACCCGGAGCTCCTTACCATCAAGGCAGCGAAAGCCATTGATGCCGCCGACATCATCTTCTACGATGACCTCATCGACGATTCCTATCTGGCAGATAAGAAAGCCGAAAAGATCTACGTGGGCAAGCGTGCCGGCTATCACCACAAGGAGCAGGCTGACATCAACCGTCTTCTGCTCGAAGCAGCACGAGAGGGAAAGAACGTTGTTCGTCTGAAAGGTGGCGACCCAATGATCTTCGCTCACGGCAGCGAGGAAATCGAATACCTGGAGAGTAATCTGATAAAAGTAAATGTCATCCCTGGCATCACCACAGCCTCAGCCCTTGCCGCATCCCAGAAAATCAGTCTCACCCATCGTGACTTCTCATCAAGCGTAGCCCTGGTCAGCGGTCATACTCCGCAACCCGTAACTCCCGATGCAGAAACATTGGTGTATTATATGGGTGCCAAACAGCTGCAGACCATCGCTACCCAGCTCATCGACAAGGAAGGCTGGGCATTCAACACCCCTGTACTCCTCACCTACAACGTGAGCCGCCCCGATGAGCAGACCTTCGAGACCACCCTCTGGAATCTGAGAAACGGCGAGATGCAGAATCTCCCGACCCCTCTCATCGCCCTCATCGGCAACGTGGCAGGTCTGAAGCATCATCAGGCATCAGACATCAAGCCAACCCTCTATACTGGTACACTTCCTGCCATAGAGAAGCGCAAGACAGATTACACCTATACGCCGCTGATAGAGATCAATTACGAAATAGATCATGAATGGGGATTAGAAGATATAGGAACAAGTCCAATATCTAAAGAATGGTACGATGGAGAATGGGCTGACGGACTTGAGGATTACAGTGACATTTCATACCTTCTATTCACGAGTCAATACGCAGTGAAAGGATTTATGAGAGTCGTAGAATACACAAATTATCAGCAATATACAAATGAGGATTTGAAAGTCATTTCTATCGGTAAGACAACCACCGAAGCATTGCACAAAGCAGGCTTTAAGGATGTTATCCAAGTAGATGAAGACAACAGATACGGAATTATTGAATGGTTCAAGAAAGAACGTCCAAAATTCCTAGAGCAACACCCTATTGAAATTGAGCATGGAGAAGAATATGAGGAAATACCAGCCGTACTTTACCCTTGTTCTTCCTTATCACCAGACGACATTCCGGAAGCATTATTTGCCCTGAGATATAACGTCACAAAATGGACAGTTTACAACAATGAACTCCCGAAGAATCCGCGCCGTGTGAATCTCAACCATTTCAAGCGCATCGTCTTCACATCGCCTTCTACCATCGACAACTTCATAAAGCTGTATGGCAAGTTGCCTGAGAACACCGAGTTCATCACCCGTGGTCCTATCACCCAGGCGCATCTGGAAGAAGTATTAAATAAATAATATAAAACAGACATAGATATGAAAAGATTTAGAGAATTACGTAAAGACCAGGCTACTCGCGACAAGTATGCCGATGTATCATTGAGTGCCGCAGAGTTCATCTACCCTTACTTCATAGTAGAGGGAGAAAACCTGAAGGAGGAGATTTCCACCATGCCAGGCATCTATCGCTTCAGCATCGATACCCTTCTGAAGGACATCGAGGAAATCAAGGACCTCGGCATCAACAAGGTGCTCCTCTTCGGAGTGATTCCAGATGAGCAGAAGGATGAACGAGGCAGCGCTGCCTATGCCGATGATGCCCTCATCGCCCGTGCCGTGAAGGCCATCAAGGCTGAATTTGGCAAGGACATCATCGTCTTCACCGACGTCTGCCTCTGCGAATACACAAGTCATGGTCATTGCGGACTCCTGCATCATCACGATGTAGATAACGATTCCACCCTCCCATTGCTCGCCGAAGAAGCCTACGTTCATGCCAAGGCAGGCGCCGACTTCGTAGCACCATCAGCCATGATGGACGGACAGGTAGAAGCCATCAAGAACCGTCTTCGCGAAGGTGGTCTCGACAAGCAATGCAAGGTATTGGCATATTCTGCCAAGTACGCCTCTGCCTTCTACGGCCCATTCCGAGATGCAGCCGATTCAGCTCCAAGTTTCGGAGACAGAAAAAGCTACCAGATGGACTTCCGCACCCACGACCAGGGTCTTGATGAGATTGCAGCCGATATTGAAGAAGGAGCCGACTGGACGATGGTGAAGCCAGCGATGCCATATCTCGACATGATAGCCCGCGGCGTAGAGAAGTTCCCTAACATCCCGATGGTAGCCTATCAGGTGAGCGGTGAATACTCGATGCTGAAGGCAGCCGCCAAGCTCGGTTATCTCGATGAGAGCCGTGTAGCATTCGAGAGCCTCATCGCCATCAAGCGTGCCGGTGCCCAGTACATCATCACCTATTATGCCAAGGAGATTATCGAGAAGGCAGAAGATTGGCATCTCGAAATAGGATAAAAGGAAAGAGAAAAAGAGAAAAAGGGGAAAGAGAAAGGAAGGAGGAAACAGGAAAAAGAACCAAGTCCCCCTCTAACCTCCGTTCCCAGCGATTCCATCGCTGGTCCCCCCAAAAAGAAGCAATATGAAAGAAAGAAAGAACTCAGCCGCCGCTTTCGAGCAGGCAAAACAGATAATACCTGGCGGAGTAAATTCGCCAGTAAGAGCCCTGAAGAGCGTAGGAACCACCCCGCTCTTCGTCAGTGACGCCAAGGGTCCATACATCTACGATATCGATGACAACAAGTTTATCGATTTCTGCATGTCATGGGGCGTCTTTATTTTAGGTCACAACAACGACAAGGTGAGCAAGGCAGCATCCGACGCCATCTTCCACGGAAGCAGCTTCGGCATCCCAACCCTTGCCGAAACCACCCTTGCCGAGAAGGTAAGAGAATCCTTCCCATCCATGGAACGCCTTCGCTTCGTGAACAGCGGAACCGAGGCTACCATGTCAGCCATCCGTGTGGCTCGTGGCTTCACCGGTCGCGACATCCTCGTCAAGTTCGAGGGCTGCTATCATGGTCATGCCGACCATCTTCTAGTAAGCGCCGGATCTGCCGTAGCCAAGCTCAACAATGCATCATCAGCCGGAGTACCAGCCGGTTTCACCCAATACACCGTGGTGCTTCCATACAATGATACCGAGGCTTTGGAGAAGTATTTCGCCGAGAATGGCGACAAGGTAGCTGCGCTCATCATCGAACCGGTAGCCTGCAACATGGGTGTGGTTCCTCCAACCCGTGAGTTTATCGAGGCAATCCGCAAGGTTACCCGGGAGCATGGCGCCATCCTGATCTTCGATGAAGTTATCACCGGTTTCCGCCTTTCTTATGGCGGTGCCCAGAAGCGATTCGACATCACGCCGGATATGACTACCGTTGGAAAGATAGTTGGTGGCGGATTCCCTGCCGCAGCCTTCGGAGGTAGAACCGACATCATGAGTGTTCTGGCACCAGAAGGTCCAGTTTATCAAGCAGGCACCCTGAGCGGCAACCCTGTAGCGATGGCAGCAGGCTACGAAACCCTGAAGCAGTTGGGCGAACCGGGCGTTTACGAACTCCTGGAAGAGCGCAGCAACCGATTCCTCTCCCGTCTTGAGAAGATAGTAGAAGGCAAGGGCATCCAGGTGAACCACGTAGGCACGATGTTCACGATGTTCTTCAACGACCAGCCTGTGCGCAACTTCCAGGATACGAAGAAAAGCGACCAGGAACGTTTCGCCCGCTATTTCCGCAACATGCTGGACCGTGGCATCTACGTAAGTCCATCGCAGTTTGAGGGCAACTTCATCTCCCTCTGCCACACCGATGAGATTCTCGACTATGTATTGAAGTCGATAGAAGAGAGTATCGAATAAACACATATAACAAAAAGCAAAGTCACAATACCCAGCACCATCTGCCGGATATTGTGACTTTTATTTTCAGAAACACCTCAAAGCCCAACAAAGAGCAAAAACCTTGATTATAAGATACTTTAAAAACTTTTCTCCCATTTTTCTTGCATGATTCAGATAATAATCGTAAATTTGCAGCAGATAAAATACGCAAGCTTATGAAAGAGAAAAGATATACATTGCCAGAAGAGCAGAAAGATGCAGCTTTCGCAGCAGAGCCTGCACCAGCCTATCACGGAAATGCCGTCATAGCACTTCCCGAGGATGAATGTGCAGAAGAAGATATTGACTGGAATAAGATTCCTGTTGGCTGGCATCCGGCTAATGAAGAAGAAGCCGTGGCTAGGATTGAAGCTATTGAAGAAGAGTATGAAAGGACAGGCAAGGCTACAGATTTTGATGATTTTATAGCAGAACTTAAATCTGAAGGATTATGGCTCATATAAAATTACTAGACCCTTTCAAGAAGGAACTTCGAGATATGGTGGTTTACACACTAGCCGAATTTGGAGCTACTTCAGTAAAACGGTTTAATAAAGAGCTTGATGACATCAAGCATCGCCTGATGTTTCATCCTCTTTCTTCACCTAGAGAGCCATTGCTTAAGCGATTCCACCGCCCTTACCATAGTGCAATCATCAAGGAGAATTGGAAGATTATCTATCGCTACGACGAAGCCAACGACCTCATCATTTTCGTAGATTTATGGGATATGAGAAGAAGCCCTAGATATCTGATTAGACAATTCAAAAGAAAACTATAAAGGAAAGAGCTCTAACTGTATGGTTGAAACGGGCTGAACCACATGCAAAAGTTCAATGATTTACTTCTTAACCAGGCATTTTATACTCATGTCTAAGCTTCCAGATAGTTCATCATATCCTCCAATGTATCGAAGTTCTTGACATTCCCCTCCTTTACATTGAGAATAGCCTTATCTAACTCTGACATTTTAGAGTTAGACTTCACTTTGCTAGTAACCCATCCCATTCTTTTAGCCAATTCTTTCAAAAATTGCATATCGGAACTAGGAAGTTGCAAAATTATTGTTTGTAATGTTGCATCCATAACACTATCATTTTAATTTATTCTTTCCTCTTCACCCAAACCTTATGGCTGCCGCGGCCTAGTGAATCTATCGGCGAAGATTTATCACAGGTCAGCTCCTTCAGTTCCATAGAGGCGGAAGTGCGGCTCAGGTTGTTGATGGAGGCATAATCGCCTAGGGTGAGGACTCCGTTCTTCTCTATCACCTCCAGGGCTCTGGCGATGCGCTCTTCCTTGGAATAGAGCTGCTTACGGATAACCTTTACACCACCCATATCACGCTCCAGGTCACGGTCGGTTTCACGCTTCACATCCTTGACAAACTCAGGAGACGCCTTGAAGTTGATGTCTTTCACTCCCACCTTGCGGTACGTCATCTTATCCTCTGGATTCAGAATTTCCCTAGGCTTATCGTCCTCGAAAGCGAGGGAGAGGGAGAAGGTGCCGAAACCTTCTAGATTCACGTTGTAACCCATGGAGAGCATATCTGTCAGCATATCAACCACATCGGTCAATACAGCCTCCGTTGTACTTTCCGAAATACCGCGATGGTAGTTCTGCATCATCTTGACGAACTCTTTTCGGGATAGTGTACGGTTGGTAACCATCTTGGGATAAACTCTGCGCTTGCCATCATAGCGCATATCCCCCATTTCCTGCAATTTGTACTTAGCCATATCAGTTTCCTTTCCTACTTTAGTTTATTAGTATTTCTTATTGCAACAGCCTTTACATCCTATAGTATTTATTGTTATACTTAAGAAGAAAAGACCACAAACCTAGGAAGAAAAGTATTTAATCCTAGGAGAAATCTCCGTTCATAGACATTGAACCGACATTCAAAGTCTATGAACCGCCGTTCAAAGACACTGAACGGACATTCAATGTTTATGAACGAAGATTTCTACCTTGCAAAGATACAACTTTATCAGATATAAAACAAGACTTTTCCTGAATATCTTTACTTTTCCGGCCATAATTCTTCGTTTTTTGAGCTTATTTCTTTGCGTATCCCAAATAATTGTGTTAACTTTGTAGTCAGATTGCAAGCCAAAGGTCAAAGGATTGCAAACCAAAGGCCAAAGGATTGCAAACCAAAGGCTAAAGGATTGCAAGCCAAAGACAAAGAAAAAGACTAAGATTAGACATTCTTATGAGTATGAAGATATTAGCAACCAGCGACTGGCACCTGGGCAACCTGTTTCACGGCAACGACCGTCTGCCGGAACACAAGCATTTCCTGAAATGGCTCCTGGAACAGATAGCTGGACAAAAGCCCGATGCTCTCCTCATCGCAGGAGACATCTTTGATAACGGAAATCCATCGGCAGCGTCACAGACCGTTTATTACGAGTTTCTTGCCGATGCTACCCAACTGTGCCCGAACATGCAGGTCATCATTACCGCCGGCAACCACGATTCCGCCAGCCGACTGGAGGCTCCCCGTCCGCTGCTCACCCGATACCACGTGGAAATAAGAGGTAACGTAAGGAAAATCTGGCAGCAGGGAGCAAGCGAGGACGATGATAAAACCGGCGGACATTGGATCTATTCCTTCGATGACCTCATCATCCCCGTAACCAACGAGGAAGGAGAAGAAGTCATCATCCTCACCGTACCATTTCTAAGAAGCGATGTGGTGCAGAACGCCAGCTACTCGCAGGGAGTCAACGACTTTCTGAGAGAACTGACGGCTGAGGCTCGAAAGAAATATCCGGGCAGGAAGTGCATCATGATGGCACACATGTACGCCAAGGGTTCGGATATCGCCAAAAAGGATGCGAGCGAGAAAATCATCATCGGCGGGCAGGAGGAAGTGGACCTGGAAGGATGGAACGACCATCCCGACTATATGACTTGCGGACACATCCACAAACGGCAACATATCTGGAACACCGACTGGGCAAGATATACGGGAAGTATCCTCCCGATGTCGTTTGCCGAGAAAGACTACACCCACGGCATCGACCTCATCACCATCGGATGTGACAAGGGAGAAAAGAAGGAAATGGAAGCGAAGGAGGAAGAAGAAGAGGGAATGAAGAAAGAAGAAGAGAAAGAAAAGGAAAACAGCAAAGGCAAGAGTAAGGAATGGAAAGTAGATTTTCTGGAATACAAGCCTCAGCATTCCCTCCGCATCCTGCCCGAAGATGAGGAAGAGCTGACCTTCAAGAAATGGCAGAAGCTCATCAATTCTGAACTCTCGGAGAGAACTGACGGCGAACTGAGCGACCACTTCGACTACGTGATGCTGAAGGTGAAACAGGAGAAACTGACCAGCGATGACATCAAGGAACTGGAGAAACTCGTCAACGAAAAGGATGCCGTGCTCTGCAAAATCCAGCGCATCATCCCGCAACTGGACCTCTCCACCATCCAGGGTTCCCAGCACATCACCAGCATAGAAGACATCATCAACCGTCCTCCGCTCGACACGCTGAAGGAAGCCTTCGACATCAGGCACAACGCTCCGATGAACGAAAGACAGGAGAAAATGTTATCCGATTTATTAACGACATCATCATTATGAAATTCCTACAACTCGAAATACTCAACCTCGCTTCGCTTGACAAACAGGGTGGCGAGGTCATCAACTTTGAAGAAGGTGCCTTAGGCGAGAGCACCATCTTCAGCATCGTAGGTCCGACGGGAAGTGGCAAGTCTACCCTACTCGACGCTATCTGCCTTGCCCTCTACAACCGCGCCCCTCGCTACCCAAGGAAGAAAGGAGACAAGAACCAGAACATCGAGATTTTCGGTGCTGCCGATGCCAGCGAAAGTAACCGTCTGGCTCCTACCGACAGTAGAAACATCCTGACACGTGGCAAGAAAGAGGGCTACAGCAAACTCACCTTCCTTGCCAACAACGGCAGCATCTACCGCGCAGAATGGCACGTCAGATTCCAGAGAGTGCGCTACGAGAACGCCAAGACTGCGCTTTATAAAATCACGAGAAACGGCGAAGAGATAACGGAGGAAGCTGCCGACTGGAACGAGCTGCCGAACATCATCGGACTCGACTACGACCAGTTTCTCCGTACCGTGCTCATCGCCCAAGGCTCGTTTGCCAACTTCCTGACGGCAAAGGAAAACGAGCGGTACGAACTCCTGGAAAAACTCATCGGATGCGAGGAAACTTATACGAACATCGCTACTGAAATCAAGAAGGCGAAAGACCAGGCGACGGATGCCTACAACCAGATGGCAGCATCGGTGGAAGCCGTAAAACAGAACCTGCTGAACGACGAAGAACTCGTCCAGCTGCAAGAAGAAATTGCCCGTCTGGAAAAGGCTGAGAAGGAACTCGACAGCCAGTTGAAAGCCATTTCGAAAGACCTGCAATGGTTTGAGGAAAATGATAAACAAATCAAGCAAATCGCTATCTGCCAGACTGATTTGGAGCAAGCATCTGAGGCCATCAAAGAGATGCAAGCCCAGATTCTCCGTCTGCAGTTGCACGATGAAGTACAGCCTGCCGTCAACCTACTGCAGGAAGTAGAGCGACAGACGCAAAGCATCCACGAGCAGGAAGAAAACATCCTGAAAGCGGAAGGAAACATCAAAAGTCAAGAGTCTGCCATCAGCGAAAGCGAGAAAACTCTTGCCAGTCTGAAGGAAGCAGTCGGCAAGGCACAGGAACAGCTGGAAAAGGCGCAGCCGGTCATCGCTGAAGCAAGGGCGCTGAAAACAAAAATGGAAGCGGCGATGCCGAATCTGAAAGAAAAGAAAGAGGCATTGGAGTTGGCTCAGAAAGAGAATCTAACTGCCCAGAAAGACGTGGAGGAAAACGCCCGAAACATCCAAAAATGGGAAGCCGAAACGGAGAAAGCGAACCTTGCTCTCAAAACGACCAAGGAAGAGATTGCCAAGCAGAAACAGGTTCTGCACGAAGCGACGCAAGCCGCAGAACAAGCTTGGGAGACGGAAAGAAACAAGACTGCCGGACAGAACATAGAGGAACTGCAGAACAGCAAGACTGTAGCCGACAGGAAACTGCAAGATGTCCAGCAAGCCATCAAGGTAGTGGCTCATCTCGATGCTGCCACAACAGAAAAGCAGAAGAATGAGGAGCGCATCCTGGTCTTGGGCAAGAGAAACGCAGAGATAGATGAAGCGCTGGGCAAGTTGACCATCGAGGCGCTGACCCAAGAGACCCTGACGCTAAGAAATGCCTATACCCTGATGGTGAGTGAGAAATGGGAGATTCATCGTGCCAACCTGACCGAAGGCAAACCTTGTCCGCTCTGTGGCAGCACGACTCATCCGTATCATACCGACAACAGACAGTTTGAGGAAGCCACCACGGAACTCTCGCAACTTCTGAAAGCCAAGGAGAATCTGCTGAAACTGCAGCAGAAAGAGGAGAAGGATCTTTCCGGCGAGAGAAAACAGAACGATGGTGAAGTACAGACGCTCCAGAAACAACAGGAAAAGCTCTCGGGAGAAATAGCAACTTACGAAGAGGAATGGAAGGCGCTCATCGCCCAGTATCCAAAGATTCCAAAAGTAGAGGCAGAACTGAAATCGCTCTTGCCTATCTATGAAAACAAGGCGAAAGACGCGAGCAGCAAACTGAGCCTATTTAACAAGATTCAGAAAGAGATAGAACGGCTGACCCAACTCAAGGATAAGGCTGTAAAGGATGAAGCTGCGTATGAAAGCAAGGCTTCAACTATACTGGACAAAGCTCAAGAAAACACTTCAACCTGCGTTACAAAACTGGCTGAGCATAAAGCACTTACCATCAACCTCATCTCGCAGCAAAAGAGTAAGGAGGAGGCTTACGAGAAAGCCCTTCAGACATGGAATAGCGCCAAGAAGGAAATGGAGGAATGGCAGGAGAAATACAAGCAGATTCTGAATGGAGAAGAACCAGATGCGGCTGAAGAAAGACTGACAGCAGCAAAGGATGAGGCTACGAAAGCAGCTGATACTCAGAACGAGAACATCAACAAACTGAAGGCAGAACTCGCCAACAGTAAAGGTTCGCATCAAACCATGCTGTCACAGAACAAGACGATGAAAGAGAATCTGCAAGAGAAGGAAAAGGAACTCGACCTTTGGATTGAGGAATATAACAAGCAGTTTGAAGAAAAGAGCATCGAAGGAAAAGACTCCGAAGAAAAAGGCATCGAGGAAAGAGGCATCGAGGAAAGAGGCATCAGACCACGATTCATCGACAGAAATACCATCCGAGAGATGCTTCACTCTGCCGAAGACTGGAATGCCATCCGTCGGGAAAAGGACGAAAAGGAGAAAGCCGTGGCTTCAACTACCGCCCTTTACCAGAGCGCAGAAAAGGCGCATCAGCAGCACTTGGAACATCAGCCTGCCCAAACCCGTGATGCTCTCCTAGCCATTCAGCAGGAGTATCAGGAAAGAAGCCAGCGCAACGAACTGATTGCTGCCAACGCCAGGATGCAGAACCATCAGGAAGCCCTCAAACAGTTGGGTGACAAGGCTGAGGCTCTGCAACTCGTAATACAGGAAAAGGACGACTGGACTGCCATCACGGATGCCATCGGAGCAGACGGAAAGACGCTGCGCAAGATAGCCCAATGCTATACGCTCAGTTTCCTGATAGCGCACGCCAACCAGGAAATCAGAAAGTTCAACAGCCGTTACGAACTGCAGCAGGTGAAGCATTCCTTAGGCATCCGAGTCATCGACCACGACCGTGCCGACGATATCCGAGACACCACCTCCCTATCAGGTGGCGAAACCTTCATCGTGAGTCTGGGCTTAGCCTTGGGTCTGTCAGCATTATCCTCCCGCAACATCTCCTTCGAGAACCTGTTCATCGACGAAGGCTTCGGAACCCTCGACCCTGATACCCTCGCCACCGTCATCGACTCCCTCGCCATGCTGCAAAGTTCGCAAGGCAAGAAGGTGGGCGTCATCAGTCATACCGACACGATGAGCGAGCGCATCACCACCCAAATAAGGATTATCAAGAATGGCAACTCCGGCAGCAGCCATATTGAGATCTATCCGTAATTACACCTTATTATATATAGGACACATATCCTAATCCATCATACATACCATACGTTTGGCAGTCTTATACCAAATGTATGGTATGTTCTTTACACCCTGTATGGTAGTCTTTTTACACCCCATGTGGTATTGCCCAAGTGGGGAAATCGCAGTACCTTTGCACCCAGAAAATAATAATAAAAAAAGACATAGATTATGGACAATAAGACTATCAAACATCTCAAGGAACTGGAGGCAGAATCTATCTACGTACTCCGCGAAGTAGCTGCCCAGTTCGAGCGTCCAGTCATCCTCTTCTAGGGTGGCAAGGATTCTATCGTGATTACATATCTTGCCTACAAAGCTTTCTATCCGGCAAAGATTCCATTCCCGCTGTTACACATCGACACAGGACATAACTTCGAGGAAACCATCCAGTATCGTGATGAACTGGCGAAGAAACTCGGAGCCGAACTCATCGTGGGCAGCGTGCAGGAAAGCATCGACAAGGGACGAGTGAAGGAAGAAACGGGTTATTATGCTTCCCGCAACAAACTGCAGACCACTACCCTGCTCGACACCCTGGAGGAATATAAATTCGATGCAGCCATCGGTGGCGCACGAAGAGATGAGGAGAAGGCTCATGCCAAGGAACGCTTCTTCAGTCATCGTGACGAATTCGGACAGTGGAACCCGAAGAACCAGCGCCCTGAGCTCTGGAATATCTTCAACGGCAGAAAGAACATGGGCGAGCACTTCCGTGTGTTCCCTATCTCCAACTGGACGGAGATGGATGTATGGCAGTATATCTTCCTGGAAAACATCCCGATGCCTTCGCTCTACTTCACCCACGAAAGAGAGGTATTCAACCGCGACGGACAATGGCTCGCAGCCCTGCCTTGCATCAAGCGCAAGCCTACAGAAGAAGTGATAAAGAAGTTGGTTCGCTGCCGCACCATCGGCGACATTACCTGCACCGGACTCACGGAATCGAAGGCGACAACCGTAGCGGATATCATCGACGAGATTGCTTCTACACGCGTTACTGAACGTGGAGGAAGAGCCGATGACAAGCGAAGCGAAACGGCAATGGAAGACCGCAAGAAAGCGGGATACTTCTAGAGGAAGTGAAGAACGAAAAGTGAAGAGTGAAGAATTCGACACCTTCTGAGACAAAAGTCTATTCAACATTTATTTTGAACATTTAAAAGAGAACAAGATGGAATCTACAAGAGGTTATTTAGATATGGAGCTGCTCCGCTTCTCTACTGCGGGCAGCGTGGACGATGGAAAGAGTACTTTGATAGGAAGATTGCTTTATGACAGCAAGTCGATTTTCGAAGACCAGTTGGAGGCGGTGGAGGCTGCTAGCAAGAGCCGCGGTAATGAGGAAGTGAACCTGGCTTTGCTCACAGATGGTCTCCGTGCTGAGCGTGAACAGGGCATCACCATCGATGTGGCTTACCGCTATTTCGCCACACCGAAGCGCAAGTTTATCATCGCCGATACTCCGGGACATATTCAGTATACCCGCAACATGGTAACGGGTGCTAGTACTGCCGACCTGAGCATCATTCTGATTGATGCACGTCATGGCGTACTGGAGCAGACCGTTCGCCACAGTTATATTTCTTCGTTGCTCGGTATACCACATATCCTAGTGGCTATCAACAAGATGGACCTGGTTGATTTCAGTAAAGATGTATACGACAAGATTGTTGCCGACTACAAGAAGATGTCGGAGGCATTGGATATCAAGAACGTGGTGTTTATCCCTATCAGCGCCAAGGATGGCGACAACGTGGTGAACAAGAGCGATAAGACTCCTTGGTATGAGGGACCTACTCTGCTGAACTATCTGGAGACGGTTCCGGTAGGTCATAAGACGGTGAGCGATTTCTTCCGCTTCCCTGTACAGTATGTGATTCGTCCTATCAGCAGTCAGTTCCCTGACTACCGTGGTTATGCGGGCAGAGTGAGCGGCGGCATCATCCGTCCGGGCGACAAGATAAGAGTATTGCCATCGGGCACGGAGAGCACCGTGAAGAGCATCGACTTCGTAGAGGAACACCTGGAGGAGGCGTATGCCCCAATGAGCATTACTCTGACGCTGAACGATGACATCGACATTTCGCGTGGCGATACCCTCGTAAAGGCAGATGAGAAGCAGCCTAGCATCGAACAGGACATCACGCTGGATGTATGCTGGTTTAACGAGCGTCCTGCTGCCGTAAGAAACAAATACGTAATCCGTCAGGCAACCTTCGAGACCCAGGGTTTGATTCGCAGCATCAACTATCGCCGCAACATCAACACCTTGGAGAAGGAAGAGGGTGTATCGGAATTGAAGATGAACGATATCGCCGAAATCACCATCCACACCGCCAACCCATTGGTATTCGATAAATACACGGAGAATAAAGTAACGGGCAGCCTCATCTTCATCGACCCGGACACGAATGAAACCGTGGGAGCAGGATTGATTAAATGAAGATTCGGCACGGAGTTTTAAATTAGGCACGGGATTTTAAATTAGGCACGGATTACACGGATTACACGGAAAATTTATGATTTCGTTGTTTGAGGTGAAAAGAAAAATCCGTGTAATCCGTGTAATCCGTGCCGAAAAAAATAATCAGACAAAATATAATCCGTGCCAAAAGAAATATATTATGAATAAGATACAAGACATTGAAGAACAAGAGAAGCTCAAGTCTCTCGTTCCGGAACTCAATAAGAAATTCAGCGATGCGCCTGCCGAGGATATTGTCGGTTATTTCCTGCAGGCATTCAAAGGGCGCATCGCTCTTTCTTCTTCCCTCAGCATCGAGGACCAGACGCTTACCGACATCATCGTGAAGATAGATAAATCTGCCCGCATCTTCACACTCGATACCGGCAGACTCTTTCCGGAAACCTACCAGCTCATCGACAAGACAAACATGACCTACGGCATCAACCTGGAAGTATTCTTCCCTAACTACGAGGCGGTGCAGCAGATGGTGAAGGAAGAGGGCATCAACCTCTTCTATAATTCGATAGAAAGCCGACACCGCTGCTGCCAGGTAAGAAAGCTGGAACCGCTGAAGCGGGCGATGCAGGGACTCGACGTATGGATCTGCGGATTGAGAAAGCAGCAGAGCGTAACCCGCAAGGATATGCAGGTAGTGGAATGGGACGACATTCATAACCTGATTAAGGTGAACCCGCTCATCAACTGGAGCGAAGAGGATGTGGAGCAGTATGTAAAGAAGCACCATGTGCCTTATAACAAGCTGCAGGACAAGGGCTATCCCAGCATCGGTTGCCAACCTTGTACAAGGGCCATCCAACCAGGCGAGGATATCCGAGCCGGAAGATGGTGGTGGGAATCGCCGGAACATCGCGAATGCGGACTTCACCAGAGAAGCTAGGAGTTAAGTTAAGTGAAGAGTGAAGAGTGAAGAGTGAAGAATTCAAATGTTTTAGGAAGGGAATGAGCATGAAGAATTTAATCATCAACATTTTAGAGGCAGCGGCTTTCCTGCTGCTGGGATTGGGCGTTAGCCTATTCGGATAAAGCGGATTGCAAATCCGCAAAATAAAGAGGTTGGGACATTTTTAGACGACGGATTACAAATCCGTCGGAACGCCTAACGGGATAAAAAATAATACGAGTATGGATTACAGAATAGCAAAGGATAAGATAGCAGGACAGGTGATGTTTCTCTTGACCATCGCCTCCATATTCCTGGTAATCATCATGGCGGTGGGACTGTTTATCAAGTCGGAGCCGATATTGAGCCAATATAATCTGTGGGAACTCCTCACAGAGAGCAACTGGCGACCGATGGAAGGCAAGTTCGGATTCCTGCCTTTCCTCGCCGGTACCTTCTGGTGTACGGCACTCGCCATTCTCATCGCCCTCCCCATCTCCCTGCTCATGGCCATCTATCTCACGGAATACGCCCACCGCAACATCCGGAAATACGTGTATCCCCTGCTCGATATCCTTGCTGGACTGCCCTCCGTCATCTATGGCGTCTGGGGCAGCCTGCTCATCGTACCTTGGGTTTCGAAACACGTTGCTCCCCTCTTCGTGGAGTTCTCTTCGGGCTATACGGTTCTAGCAGGTGGCATCGTATTGAGCGTGATGATCATCCCGCTTCTGGTGAGCCTGTTTATGGAGATATTCGATAACATATCAACAGATTTGAGAGAAGCTTCGCTCTCGCTGGGCGCCACGCAATGGCAAACCATCAAGCATGTTGTACTGAGGAAGGCACGACCGGGAATGATTGCCGCTGTAGTCTTGGCGCTGAGCCGAACGCTGGGCGAAACGATAGCTGTACTGATGGTGTGCGGAAACCTCGCCATCGTACCGGGGAGCGTGCTCGATGCCTGCTACCCGATACCGGCACTCATCGCCAATAATTATGGTGAAATGCTTTCGGTTCCACTTTATGACAGCGCCCTGATGTTTGCCGCCTTCCTGCTGTTTTTCGTGGTCGTTATTTTGAATCTCGGGTCAAGAATCGTATTGAAATCGATAAAAGGATAAAGGATAGGGGGATTACAAATCCCCCGGCTTTAAGAGGTCGAACATTTTTTTACTGCGGATTTCAAATCCGCAGGGACGCCTAACGGAAGACTTCACTTAATATTACTAATTATGAAATACTTGGAAGAAAGAATCGTGAAATTACTGATGCTCGGCTCGATAGGCATTGTGGGCTTCTTCGTGTTGAGCGTTCTTTGGACTATTTTCAAGCGAGGCTTTCCTGTGCTCTCCTGGGAGATGGTGAGCCAGTTGCCTAGCGGTGGCTTCTATCTGGGCGGCGAGGGCGGATTCCTCAATGCCATCGTGGGAAGCCTTTATATCGTGGGCGGTTCTACGCTGCTCGGACTCATCATCTCGCTGCCCGTGGTATTCTATATGAATGTGTATCTCAAGCCCAATTCGAAATTCGGATATATTGCCCGTCTGGCTTACGATACCCTCTTCGGAATTCCTAGCATCGTCTATGGTTCCTTCGCCTTCACGGTGATGGTTTGGCTGGGCATCAGAGCATCGCTGGGCGGTGGTATTATCGTCACCACCCTGCTCATCGTTCCGATACTCATCCGTTCGATGGACGAAGTGGCAAAGACGATTCCGCAGGAGATACTCGATTCATCCTACAGTCTGGGTGCCACGAGAATAGAAACCATCGGTGTGGTACTGAGACAGATAGCGCCAGCCATCGCCACTGCCACCTTATTAAGTATCGGTAGAGCCATCGGCGATTGTGCCGGAGTGATGTTTACGGCAGGATTCTCCGACCATATCCCTCATGGACTAAACCAGCAGGCAGCCACCCTCCCCCTGAGCGTGTTCTTCCAGTTGAGCGCACCGCAGGAGGATGTTCAGAACAGAGCCTACGCTGCAGCCGTGGTACTCACCATCATCGTATTGGTGTTGAGCTTCGGCGGCAGATACATTATGGCTCATTTCTCTAAAAACAAGGTATAAACAGAAATCTAAACAAGGCTATTCTGGAGTTGGTTTAAGGCTTAGATAAACGTTACGTAAGACTTAAACCAACTCCAAAAGAGCCTTAAACCAACTCCAAAAGAGCCTTAAACCAACTCCAAAAGAGCCTTAAACCAAATATACGTTCCTACGGAATCATCTATCCACAGAAACGCATATTCATTTCTCATCATAGGAGATAACCAATCATTATACGATACTATATATCATCCATACGATATTTAAACCTTATTTCCCTCTTTTGGGAAAACCACGGTAGGCTTGAAGGTCTTAGCCTCCTCAAAATCCATCAGGGCATAAGCGATGATAATAACGGTATCACCCACCTGCACCTTGCGGGCAGCAGCACCGTTCAGGCAGATACAACCGCTGCCACGCTCACCCTTGATAATATAGGTCTCCAAGCGCTCACCATTGTTGTTATCAACAATCTGAACCTTCTCGCCTGCAATCAGATTAGCAGCGTCCATCAAGTCCTCATCGATGGTGATGCTACCCATATAATTCAGGTTAGCCTCAGTTACGGTCACACAATGGAGCTTACTCTTCAATACTTCTATCTGCATTGTTCTGTTATTACTTGATCTGTTACGGATTAAACTTAATAAAGAATATCTATCGAGGAATTATCCCTTATACTTGATATGGTCGATGAGACGGATAGGAGTCTTACCACAATAAACGGTGATGCAACCTACCACATAGGCGCTATCCTCCCATGAAGCCACATCCTGCAAGCTGTCGCCATCCACAATCTGGAAATACTCTACCTCCAGACCATCTACTGCATTGATGTCGCTCACCACCTTATCGTGAGTTTCCTGTACGGTATGAGACTTGGCATACTCCACACTCTCCTTCAGAGCCTTATAGATGTTTGGCGCAATGGCACGCTCATCAGGAGCCAGCAAAGTATTGCGGCTGCTCTTAGCCAAACCATCCTCATCACGGATGATAGGACACTCCACAATCTTCACATCGCTGTTGATATACTTCACGAGCTGCTTGATGACAGCAATCTGCTGCCAATCCTTCTCACCGAAATAAGCACGGGTAGGACGAACGATATAGAACAGGCGGCTTACCACCTGGCAAACACCATTGAAATGGCCTGGACGCTTGGCACCCTCCATCACGGTAGAAACCGGAGGAAACTCGAAGTGGCGGGTATCTGGCGTAGGATACACCTCCTCCACAGAAGGAGCAAAAACATAGTCAGCACCACAAGCCTCAAGGAGCTTGCAGTCGGCATCAAGAGTGCGAGGATAACGATCCAGATCACCCTTGTCATTAAACTGAGTAGGATTCAGGAAAACAGACACCACAGTAACACCGTTTTCCTTTACACTGCGCTTCACCAAAGAGGCATGACCCTCATGAAGAGCGCCCATAGTTGGCACGAGGCCGATTTCCTTTCCCTCCTTGCGACGATCGAAGAGTTCGTTCTGGAGGTCAACAATCTTATTGAATACTTTCATCTTCTTAATTCTGTTTCGGGGTGCAAAATAACAACTTTTTTCTGAAATAAGAAAGAAAAAACCTAAAAAAAAGCGAATAATCGTCGAAAAACCCCTTTTTAAAAGAAAAAATGCCAATATTTGGATTTTTTTTTGTACCTTTGCACGTAATTCGTAAGAATAAAATTTAAGTTTTATGGCAAAGAAAGTACTATTTATCAATCAGGAGGTCGACCCATACGTAGCCGAGACTCACATGTCAATCATGGGACGCGAACTACCTCAGAAGATGCAGGAAGCAGGTTTTGAGATTCGCACCTTTATGCCTAAATGGGGCACAATCAACGAGCGTCGCGGACAATTGCATGAGGTGATCCGCCTGTCTGGTATGAACCTTATCATTGATGATTCTGATCACCCTCTGATCATCAAGGTAGCATCTATACCAACAACACGTCAGCAAATCTATTTCATAGATAACGACGACTACTTCAACCGTCGACAGATGAGTACCGACGAGAAGGGCATGGAATACACAGACAATGGTGAGCGTGCCATCTTCTTCGCACGTGGCGTACTGGAAACAGTCAAGAAGCTGCGCTGGCAGCCAGATGTCATCGTTTGCCAAGGATGGGTAAGCGCAGTGGTTCCTTTCTATATCAAGACTGCATATGCTGAAGAACCTTCATTTGCTGATTCAAAGGTGATTTGTGCTATCTACCCTAGCGAACTGAAGGGCTCATTGGGTCACAACTTCAAGCAGTGCGTGGAGTACCGCGAAGCTACACCAGACAAGCTCACAGAATATGGTGACAACTTCGACTTCGTTGAACTCGCCAAAATGGCCATCGACTACAGCGACGGCGTGGTAGAAGCAGCAGAAGGCGTCAATGCAGAGCTCATCAAGTATGCAGAAGACAAGAACAAGCCTTTACTCCGTTTCCCTGGCGATGACTTTGCTGAACCATATGCCAAGCTCATCAACGAGGTATGCCCAGACGAGGAATAAAGTTTAGGTATTAGTATACAATTTATCAAGGATAATGAAAATTCTTAGATTATTTACGGTTATGATGATAGCAGCGATGACTTTCGCTGCATGTGATGACACCACCGAGAACATCGGTGGTAGCATCACTAACAATGTAGACAACATCAACATCTCTAACGCTGTTTTTGATGTAGCTACCAATTCTCTAGTTGCAGGTCCAGTGCTTAACAGAAGCAACTCCGGCTTGATAGGAAAAGTAAAGGACCCGGAGACGGGTACATACGTTTCGGGCGATTACATGAGCCAGTTTGGCGTACTTCCTAATTTCGACATCGACACCCTGCAGTATATCCAGAATGCCAACGGTGGCAGAATAGAAGCAGACTCCTGCTACCTGCTCGTCTCTTACAAGAGCACATACGGCGATACCCTCGCCCCTATGAAGGTGACGGCTTACGAGATGACCAAGGCGATGCCGGAGAACTCCAACTATCTCTCCGACTTTGATGCCTTTGCCGATGGATATGTCAACAAAGACAATTTCCAGGCAAGTGCCACCTATCAGCTCAGCGATTATGTAACTAACTTCAAGATTTATCTCAATAAGCCATATACCAAGGACGGCAAGACCTACAAGAACTACGGTTCTTACATCATGCAGACCTATTATGAGCATCCTGAGTATTTCGAGACCAGCTACCGCTTCATTCACAACGTATGCCCAGGCTTCTACATCAAGAGCGTGGGCGGTGTAGGCAACGTGGCTAACATCTGGAACACCGAGCTTCAGTTCTATTGGACCCGCAAGAAGCAGATCAAGGCTTCTGATGGCGTTACAGACAGTACAGCCGTAGGTCATGGCTATCATCGCTTCGATGGAACCGAGGAGGTATTGCAGCTGAACAAGATTACCAATGATGCCAGCAAGCTGGCTAAGTTGGCTGCTGAGGAGTCGTGCACTTACATCAAATCACCTGCAGGAATCTTCACCGAAGTCACCCTACCTGTAGATGAAATCATGAAGGGACATGAGAAAGATACGCTCAACACAGCTACCATCTCGTTCCCACGACTCAACAATACTGATAACAACAACAAATATCAGTTTGATGTGCCTTCTACCATCCTGATGGTACAGAAAGATAGCCTGAACAGTTTCTTCGAGAAGAACAAGATTACAGACAACCGTACCTCGTATACAGCCAGCTACAGCAAGACCGGTTCTACCGTGAACAATGCCTTTACATTCAACAACATCAGTAATCTCATCTCTGTGATGTACAAGAACAAGGGCACGAGCGACAACTGGAACAAGGTGGTACTGGTACCGGTAACGGTAACAACCAGCACACTGAACAACGCTACTGTAATCACCAAGATCAATCATGATATGGCACTTACCTCTACCCGCCTACAGAAGGGTACGAAGCAGAACAGCCCTATCAAGATTAAGGTAATCTATAGTAAGTTTAAGGAAGAATAATCAGACGACATGGCAGACAATTTTCTTGAGCGACATCGCGAGGACTACGAGAAGCGAAAGGCAGCATGGCTTAGAAGGAAGAAGCACCTTCCCAAGATAAAGCAGCCAGCCCTTCAGCGACCTGACGATGAAGCACTGTAAAATACAAAATCACATTCAACATTAAAATGAAATCCCGATAGGCGATTACGAGTATGGCTCGCAACTGCTTATTGGGATTTTTTGTTGTTTTTATCTTCCATCCCAGATGTCATTCTTTCCCTATTCATGATATCAGTTTTTTCTATATATAATAAGGTGTACGTACACAATTATACGACATTAACCTTTACGAAAAGTTAAAAAGGTGACTCTTTTCTACTTTTTCTTCATTTTTTCTATCTTTTTGTTGGTTATTCCAAGAAAAAACTATATCTTTGCAAACAGAAATAGGAAAAATAGATTTAAACACAATAAAAGATAAAAAGATTATGAAAGCATCTGAAGTAATCGCGAATCTCCAAAGAAGATTCCCAAATGAGCCTGAGTACATTCAGGCAGTTAGTCAGGTTCTCGGTACTATCGAGGAAGAGTACAACAAGCACCCTGAGTTTGAGAAGGCAAACCTCATCGAGCGCCTTTGCATTCCAGATCGCGTGATTGAGTTCCGCGTATCATGGGTAGACGACAAGGGCAACGTTCAGACTAACATGGGTTACCGCATACAGCACAACAACGTGATCGGCCCTTACAAGGGAGGTCTTCGCTTCCACAAGTCTGTAAACTTGGGTATCTTGAAGTTCTTGGCTTTCGAGCAGACATTCAAGAACTCTTTGACTACTCTCCCAATGGGTGGTGCAAAGGGTGGTTCTGACTTCTCTCCACGTGGCAAGAGCAACAACGAGGTGATGCGTTTCTGCCAGGCTTTCATGACTGAGCTTTACCGTCACATGGGTCCAGACGAGGACGTTCCTGCTGGAGACATCGGTGTTGGTGGCCGTGAGGTTGGTTATCTCTTCGGTATGTACAAGAAGTTGACTCACCAGTTCCAGGGTGTCTTGACCGGTAAGGGTCAGGAGTTCGGTGGTTCTCTCATCCGTCCTGAGGCTACAGGTTACGGCAACGTTTACTTCCTCTGCAACATGCTCGCTACAAAGAACATCGACATCAAGGGCAAGACAGTCTTGGTTTCAGGTTCTGGTAACGTAGCTCAGTACACCATGGAGAAGTTGCTCCAGTTGGGTGCTAAGCCTGTTACATGTTCTGACTCTGACGGTTACATCTACGATCCAGACGGTATCGACCGCGAGAAGCTCGACTACATCATGGAGCTCAAGAACGTAGAGCGTGGACGTATCAAGGAATATGCAGAGAAGTATGGTGTAAAATATGTTCCGGGTGCTAAGCCTTGGTTTGAGAAGGCAGACATCGCTCTCCCATCAGCTACTCAGAACGAAATCAACGAGGAGGCTGCTAAGGCATTGGTTGCCAACGGCGTTATCGCTGTAAGCGAGGGTGCTAACATGCCAACTACTCCAGAGGCTATCAAGGTATTCCAGGATGCTAAGATTCTCTACTCTCCAGGTAAGGCTGCCAACGCTGGTGGTGTTGCAGTATCAGGTCTTGAGATGAGCCAGAACTCTGAGCGCTTGAAGTGGTCTCGTGAGGAGGTTGATGCCAAGCTCCACGATATCATGAACGATATCCACGCTAACTGCGTGAAGTATGGTACAGAGCATGATGGTTACATCAACTATGTAAAGGGTGCTAACGTAGCAGGCTTCCTGAAGGTGGCTAAGGCTATGATGGCTCAGGGAATCGTATAAAATAGAATACATAAGAGAGATTAAGGTCAAATCATCAATAAAACAGCTGGTCTATCAATAAATAGATAGCAAAAAAGGATAGTAAGTCGCAAGACTTACTATCTTACGATAAAAGCTCCATCTGTACATTGCAGATGGAGCTTTTATTATTTAGCAATAGAAGTTTCCTATTATACCGGAGTATCCTCTGGATTATCCTTGAAGAGCTCATCGATGGCAGGGATTTCATCCTCATCAAACCATCTGGAAAGCTTTTCCTGTGCTTTCTTCTTGGCATCCTCTGACACATCGCCCCAAACCTTATGGAGCACATAGAGCAATACAGCCAGGTCATCGCCCAAACCAGCGATAGGAATGGCATCAGGAATCACGTCCAACGGACTAATCAGATAACCCAAGGCTGCAATAATAATTGCCTTATCCTTCAAAGCCACCTTATCGCTCTCCAATGTATAATACAGAATGAGTGCGGCATATACCATCTTGGCACCCGCACGCTTAGCGATATGCGAAATCTTCTCGACAAATGCACTCTGAGTGAACTTGTCCTTGTAATCCATAAAATCTGGTAATGTCATATTAATTTATAATTATTAATTAATAATTTATAGTTTTTACAAGGCTATGCTTTCGGCTCGTAGAAGAGTACAGCCTTGATGTAAGTTTCCATCTTTGCCTCCTTGTACTTGTTGACACGGAAAAGGATAATCATCTGGAGAAGCGACTTGGCAAAGCAAGCCAGCAGCAAGCCGATGATGATGGCAATGACGGTGGTAAGCGCCTTGCCATTCTCATAGATAGGCGACTTATCAGGGAAACATGACAATATCAATACAGGAATCACTGTGATGAAACCACCCACAGTGAGCTGGGTACGCTTGGAGCCACCCATATCCAAAATCGCCTGCTTATCAAAAAGGTAATTGTCAAGATCCATGCGGGTGATGCCGTAATTCTCCAACTTAGGGAAATTAGGCTCATCGCCATACTTGTCAATCTTTCCAGTCACCTTGTGTTCAAAATCATCTAATATCTGCTTCTCCGGTTCTTTGAGTTCCATAATCTTGTTAGTGTTTTAAATTGTTTGAAATACTACATCATACTTGTTATTATATAATAAGGTATTACACCTTCAGATATAAACAGGCAATGATGCAAAAGAACTAAAATAAAGAAAGCAGTGCCCCTATAAGCCGAGTTCTGTACCTGCAATAAATGGTAAGAGAACAAAGAAATGCAGGCGCTTGTCATTTATCTAGTCCCAGAGTCACCCCTGGGCTCAAGCACTCTACCCTCCACAGCAGTTCCCGAAGGAACAATCGGACGAGCCGCCCTCAATCTGCGGTATACATGAGCTTACAGCTCCCAGATGGCACAGCCTGGCGATCACCCGCCAGCTGGTGGTCTCTTACACCACCTTCTCACCCTTACTCTCACCACCCCAGACTGGACAAACGGGATAAGTGAAAGCGGTTATTTTCTTCTACCGACACCTACTGTCACCAATAGCTTCTAGTTTCGGAAGTGGGATGCCCTATGCTGCCCGGACTTTCCTCTCGCACGCCAATAACGGAATGCCAGCGACAAGCCGGAGCACTGCTTTCGATATGCAAAGGTAAGAAAAAAAAAGAAGAAAGGAAAATTTATCTCCATTTTTTTTATCTCTTTTGCCTTTTTTGCCTCTCTTTTCGAACAAAGAGAACGGAAGGAAGGGGAAAGAAGCTCAAATAAACAGAGATTTCTGCGGGTTTTAATTTGCAAATATTAAAGTATTTCTATTTTTTAGTTTTGTATGCAGAAGTAAGAAAAACTACAGAAGTACTGAATATTTGTAAAAATAGGGCATTCCTTGTTTAACAGCCGTTAAAGTGTTAATTTTAAATGTTAAAACCGAATAAAAAACGAAGCAGAAATGAACGTATATCAGAAAATGACTCTATATTTGCAACCGAAAAGCAACAGCTATTGCCACAGAAACAGATTGGCACACTTTTAGCTACTGCTTAAAACAAAGAATAGAAAATTAAAAAAATAAGAGACATGAAAAAAGTAACAAATTACGTAATCGCTGCATTGTGCGTAGGTTCACTCGCATTCTCTGCAGGTTCATTCATGAAGGTTAACGCAGCAACATCAGCTACTGCAACAACTCCTGGTCAGCCAGTTGACTTGACATTTGCAGCAGAAAAGGCTCTGCCTGCCGTGGTACATATCAAATACGTACAGAACTCTAAGGTAAAGACCGTAGACGTTGAAAGCGATCCGTTCGGAGGATTCTTCGACCCATTCGGCTTCTTCGGAAATCCAGGTCAGGGAGGCACACGCAAGCAGCAGGTTCAGACCCCTAAGCGCGAAGCTACCGGTTCGGGTGTCATCATCAGTACTGACGGCTATATCGTGACCAACAACCACGTTGTAGAAGGTGCTGACGAATTGACAGTAACATTGAACGACAACCGTGAGTTCTCTGCCCGCATCATCGGAACCGACAAGACTACCGACCTTGCCCTGATCAAGATTGAAGGCAAGAATCTCCCTACTCTTCCTATCGCCAACAGCGATAACGTAAAGGTTGGTGAGTGGGTTATTGCAGTGGGCAATCCATTCGGCCTCAACAATACTGTAACAGCAGGTATCATCTCTGCCAAGGCACGTACACTCGGTGCCAACGGCGTGGAGAGCTTCATCCAGACCGATGCTGCCATCAACGCAGGTAACTCAGGTGGTGCTTTGGTTAACACCCAGGGCGAACTGGTAGGTATCAATGCCATGCTCTATTCCCAGACCGGTTCATACGCAGGTTACGGTTTTGCCATCCCAACCTCTATCATGAACAAGGTGGTTGATGATATCAAGAAGTATGGCAGCGTACAGCGCGTCATGCTGAACATCCAGGGCAGCGATGTCCTCAATTACATCAATGCACAGAAGGAGAATGGCAAGGACGTGGATCTCGGAACCAACGAGGGTGTATATATTGCCAAGGTAGACGAGGACGGCAACGGTGCAGCTGCCAACTTGAAGGAAGGCGATGTCATCACCAAGGTAGACGGCAAGAAGGTAACCAAGATGGCAGAGCTGCAGGAGACTCTCAACGGCAAGCGTCCTGGCGACAAGATGAGCATCACCTACCTGCGCAACAAGAAGACCATCACCAAGACCATCACCTTGAAGAATGCCCAGGGCAATACTTCAGTCATCAAGAGCGCAGACCTCGATGTTCTCGGTGGAACCTTCCGTCCTGTCACACAGAGCATGAAGGATCAGCTCAACATCAAGTATGGCGTAGAGATAATGAAGGTGAGCAGCGGTGCTCTGAAGGATGCCGGCATTTCACGCGGATTCATCATCCAGCGCATCAACGACAGCAATATCAGTTCACTCGACGACCTGCAGAAGGCAGTGAAGAGTGCTTCAACCAGCAAGGATCCTGTGCTCTATATCCAGGGCATCTGGCCAACAGGCAAGAAGGCATACTTTGCAGTTCCATTGCAGAAAGACTAATCATTGCAAAGAGTTTTTAGAAGAAGAGATAAGTTTTTACCTCTTCTGAAATGATAAAAAATGACAAAATAGCAGGTATTTTCAAAAATATCTGCTATTTTTTTTGTTATTTCAAACAAAAAGCGTACTTTTGCAATAACATAAAATTAAACTCTACCATGAGACAGCTTAAAATAACAAAATCTATAACGAATCGTGAAAGCGCATCGTTAGAAAAGTATCTCCAAGAGATTGGTCATGAAGAGCTTCTTACTACGGAACAAGAAGTAGAATTGGCTCAGAAAATAAGGAAAGGTGATAAAAAAGCGTTGGAAAGACTATGCAAAGCTAATCTGAGATTCGTGGTTTCCGTAGCTAAGCAATATCAAAACCAGGGCTTGAGTTTGCCAGACCTTATCAACGAAGGTAACCTTGGTCTCATTAAGGCTGCCGAAAAATTTGATGACACCCGCGGCTTTAAGTTCATTTCTTATGCTGTATGGTGGATCAGACAGAGTATTCTGCAGGCTATCGCCGAGCAGAGCAGATTGGTGCGCCTGCCCCTCAATCAGGTGGGAAGCGTAACCAGAATCATGAAAGAAGCATATAAATTTGAACAGGAATACGAACGCAAACCTAGCATCAACGAGATGGCTGAACGCATCGACATGCCGGAAGATAAGATTGCGGATGCCATGAATGCCAACAGCCACGAAGTCAGCGTGGATGCTCCTTTCGTCAATGGCGAAGAAGGCAGTATTGTTGACTCCATGACAAACCCAGACTATCCTACAACGGACAATGAGCTGGTCAAGGAATCACTCAGAACGGAAGTGGAGCGAATGATCAAGCTTCTCGGTGATAGGGAGCAGAAAGTCATAAAGGCCTTCTTTGGTATCGGTGAACCCGAACTGACACTGGAAGAAATAGGCGTAAAATATAACCTGACCCGAGAGCGCGTGCGCCAAATCAAGGAGAAGGCCATTCGCCGAATACGTCATAATACGAAAAATAAACTGCTGAAATCTTACTTGGGATAAGCATGAGAAAGGCTGAATCCTATAGAAGACAGCATCTGAAATAGGAATATGAAAATGAATATTAGAAAATTAGCTTTAGCAGCAATGGTAATGGCTGTGGGGTTTTCGTCCATGGCCAACGCAGCAAAAAATGATCCGAAAACCGCATATATCTTCGGTTTCGCATCATCATTCAATGATTCTACAGTATACATTACTGGAGTTCAGCAAGTAGACTCAGCCTACTTCGTAGGAAAAGCAAATTTCCTGGTAAGCAGAGACAACTATTCTTTCCAGTTGAGAGACTATCTGGAGCAGCAGGGGGCCGGATACAGAACCTGCGCTGTCATCTATGACATCAACAAGAAGAAAGCGGAGAAGAAATGGCTGAAACTTTACAGTAAATATACTCGCAAGCCAAAGGCTCAGCGCCTGAAGAGCGGTGAGAAGCCAAAGGATCTACCTACTCCATGGTTGGTTAAGACCATCGAAAAGGAGGATTTCCATTTCGTAGGTATTGCCCCTACTTCCTTTGAAGAGCCTAAGACCAAGGCTGAAATCAAGGCAGAAAAGCTGCAGGCAAAGGCTGAAGCTAAGAAGCACAAGGCTGACATGAAGAAGCAGAAGCAGAAAATCAAACAGGCTAATGCTGAACTGAAGAAAGCCAAAGCTGAGGCAAAATTGGAAAAGAAAATGCAGAAGAAAATGCAGAAAGAAAAGAAATAATAATAACAATATAGGAAAATGAAAAGCCCAGGGTTCTTTACCCTGGGCTATTTTGTTTTACCCCATTCGAGGCGCGCTTACTTCTGCATATGCTGCTTAAACCAATTGCAAATCTGGCGCAACAGATGATTGCGGGTATTGCCACCAGAGATACCATGGTTACGGTTGGTATACCAGATTTCCTTGAAGTCCTTGTCTGCCTGAACCAATGACTCGGCATACTCGAAGGTATTCTGTGGATGAACATTATCATCTGCCAGACCATGACAAATCAACAAGGCTCCATGCTGCTGGGCAGCACGCTCCATCGGATTCACCTTATAGCCATCCTCATTCTCCTGAGGAGTGCGCATATAACGCTCGGTATAAACACTGTCATAGTAACGGTAACAGGTAGGAGGCGCTACAGCCACACCTGCCTTGAATACAGGGCGACCTTCACTCATGCTCATCAAGGTATTGAAACCACCATAACTCCAACCCCAGATACCGATATTATCCTTGTCTACGTATGGCAGACTGCCCATATAGAGAGCTGTCTCAACCTGGTCCTTTGACTCCAGATCACCCAAACGGAGATAAGTACACTTTTCAAATTCAGCACCACGGCCACCGGTACCACGACCGTCAACACATGCTACGATGAAGCCCTCCTGAGCCAGGTAATAATCGAAGGCGCCACCGCTACCCATACTACCGGTGCTCCAAGCATCAAGAACCTGCTGATTGCCCGGACCAGAATACTGGAAGAGGATAACAGGATACTTCTTGCTGGCATCAAAATCTACAGGCTTAACCATCCATCCATCAAGCTTCACGCCCTCGGAAGTGGTGAAAGAGAAAGTCTCACGCTTACCCCAGTTATACTGCTTGGTCTTTTCGAGGAGTTTCTTGTTATCTTCCAACATCTTGATGACCTTACCCTTGTTGCTGCGAACCGTAAAGACATAAGGATGGGCATAAGAGCTCCATGTGTTCACGAAGTAACGGTAATCACCAGAGAAGATAGCGGCATTGGAACCCTCTGCATCAGTAAGGCGCTCAACCTTGCCATTCTTATGAGCCACATAAACCTGACGGTCGTGAGCGTTCAACTTGGCTGCCTGGAAATAGACATCGCCAGTCTTCTCGTTCATACCATAGATACTGGTTACATCGTAGTTACCCTTCTCTACCTGACGAATCAGCTTACCGTTCATATCATAGAGATAGAGGTGCATATATCCATCGCGGTCGCTAGGAAGCAGAATATTCTTCTTGCCCACGATACTGTTCTCTACCACTTCTTCCTTGACAAACTTAGGCACGCTTTCCTTAATCAGCTGCTTACTCTTGCCTGTGAAAGGATTCACGGAATAGAGACGCATATCGTCCTGATGACGGTTCATGGTGTAAACAATCAGACTGTTGGCATCAGGAGATGTCTTGATACGTGGATAATAGCCATCTGAATCAACAGGAACATCGAGCGAAATCACCTTACCGCTCTTCAGATTATAGCTCCAGAGACTCACCTTGGAATTGTCCTGACCAGCCTTAGGATACTTGTAGGAATACTCACCAGGATAGGCATGATACTGGCTGTTGGTAGGATGACTGCCCTCGAAGAGCTGCAGGGAATAAGTCTTCACATGACTCTCATCAAAGCGGATCCATCCGATAGAAGTACCGTCAGCATTCCATGCAAAAGCACGGTTGAAGGCAAACTCTTCTTCGTAAACCCAATCAGGAATACCATTGATTACCTCGTTAAACTTACCGTCCTTGGTAACCTGAACTTCCTTCTCTCCATCCGAGATAAAGATGTTGTTATCCTTGACGAAAGCGATATGGCGTGAATCAGGCGACCATGTAGCTACCTGCTGTTCAGCACCTTCTGAGAGTTTCTTAAAACTCTTGGCAGCCACGTCATAAATGAAATATTCAGCCTTGAAAGAACGGCGATATACCGCCTTTCGGTTTGTCATCACCAGGATTTTCTTGCTGTCTGGGCTCATCACGTAACCGTCGATATAATTGAAAGGAGCATTGGAAGCATCCAGATCGAGCAATACAGCTACCTGCTTACCAGTCTTGAATGAATAACTTACCACCTGCTTGCCATTACTGCTGATATTAGCATACAAGTCGGTGCCCTCAATAGGGTTGATACCTGATACATAAGCAGGATTAAATGCGCCGGAAGTAATTGACTTCAAATCCAATTTCTCGGCTGCCTGCAGGGCAGATACCATCATGATTGTTGCGATAAATGTTGTTATTTTCTTCATTTTAATCTTTATGTAAAGCCTCGATAGGCGAGTAATCCTCGTCTTCGAGCAACTGTTTCACGGTTACCTTTGGATAACGTTTTGTAAATGAATTGATCGTTCTTACGTATTTTGACTGAAATACCGTCTTACCCATTGCCTTATTCACTACCCACATGATCTTGCCCATATGCAAGTCACGGTCTAGCTGCGGACGGTTATCAAAGTTTGCCATCGGATACAGACTGAGCAGATAGAACGTCAGACAGTCGGGCACGATATATTCTCTTGTCATCGTACTGCGCTGCTGCACAGTATAGTATTTCTTATAAAGCGGATAGTCACTTCCCATATACTTATCGAGCGAGATTCCAACTGAATGCTCACCCACGACGATGCTCTGGTCCAACGCACCTATCTGTGAATAGAAGATAGGCGGATGTAATTCGGGAATCCAATGCCGCAGACGTTCGAAAGAGGAAACCAGCTGCTTGTTGATATCATCCATATTGGCATAGGCTGCCTCGGCATCAGCTATCAGCGACTGAAGGGTGGAATCCTGATAAAACATCAGGAAACGGTTGCTGATATTGGCATCGGTAATGGTACCTAGCTGCAACATCTTCTCTATAAGGGTACGGGTTTCTATCGGATAGTCGGTATTCATCTGCTGGAGTGCAGAGAAATCACCAGTAGTCAGATATCGGCTTTGCAAACGGTCATAGCGGTGCACCGTGAGCGGTGCAGCGTCACCCTCCACGTTCGACTTGAACTTATATTCACAAGCCGAATGCAGAAGCAAAATTGCTAATATGACAATATAATAAAAAAATCTTTTCACTTAAATTCACTGTCTTCTGATTACGTCTGCAAAAATACTAAAAAAAATGATAAAAACCAAGCGTTTTAGCTAAAAAAATAAAAAGAAAAGCCAATAATGGGCAAAACGCTTACATTTTTACCCATTATTGGCTATTTGTGCAACATTCCGGCTATCGGATAGTGCAAGATACAGAAACCTTAACAGGTTCTTCTATCTGCTTCTTCCAGTCTTTCAACCACTGATACCATTCCTTTTCACCCTTGAAACCATAGGTTTCATTGGCACTGGTATAGGCTAGCTTATAGCTCAGGCGGTTGCCTGCTGGCTTTACTACCTGGGTATAAACATCCTTGTTGGCAGGCTCCTGACTGACCAAAGCTGTCTGAGGAACATAGATGCCCAAGCCTACCGTTTCCAACTTATGCTTGCCATCGTCCTTGCCTGTTGGCCAGTCGCTGCCATAGCATCCTCGCAACCCCTTATTGTCAGAAAACTCGCTAGAACCCTTCACATTGATAAGTCCCGTAGCAAAGAGATAATCAGAGGCATCCTTATTGAAGAATACATCCACATCGAAATCGCGATGACCCGCATAGATGGTATATCGGATGGTAGCATTCACCGGCTTCAATCCCGGAGCCGGAACCCATCCATTATCTACCACCTCTACGATGGCACGAAGCGGACCCTCGGAGATGACACGCTGCTCCTGATATTTCACATCGTTCAGCAATACCTGATTGGTTCCATCCCAACCACGCAAGGCACCGAGTCCGTAGGTATTACCAACCCAGAGACAGTCATCACCAGAACCGGCAGCCAACTGTTCATCGCTTGGATAGAACTGGGTATCATAAACTACCAATCCCTTATTGATTTTTCCATAGAGGTCGATAGTCTGGCGGTTATCGAAATAAACGCGCATAGCCACCAGCTCGCTCTCAAAGCAGACACCATGAGAATGAACATAGTGATAGCAATCCTTGGTTTTCTTGTCGAAGGAGATACTACGCAGATAGATGTCCTGCTTGTTCTTGGCAAGCTTCTTGTTCTTGCTAGGCAGACAGAGTTCTGCAAAGGTACGGGCTGGATACTTCGCCTGCACACCCTCCTGGAAGAGCTGCACCTGATAGGTCTTGGTCTCTTTCTTGCCGAGATCAACCAGGAAACAGAGTTCATCGTTGGTACAATCACGGTTGGTGTCATCGAGCTGAGAAGGAATCTCCTTACCGTCAACGGTTACCACGGCACGCTGAATATCACCAATAGCTCCCAACTTACTGAGGTCGATAATCACCGGAGCATCGGTTTTAGCCGACTTGGAAGGATTGGACACCGACACATTGAAGTTTGCCTGCGCCTGGACAGATAAGGCAAAGAACGATACCAGCGCCAGCATCATTTGTTTCTTCATTGTTTGTTTCTTCATCATAGATTCTTATTTTAAGTTTGTTTATAATTCCGTTTATAACTGCGAGAAGAACTTCTTGCCTCTGACATAGTACTGCCACAGAATAGAACAGTCAAGAATCTGAGGAATATTCTCCTCCACCCTGCTCTCCTGAATCTTCTTTCGGTCCTGGTCAAAGTCGTGCTTCCATGCCTGGAAAGCCTTTCGCGCCTTGAAGATTGCCTTGCAGTCACCCAGGTTACGATTCAGGATAAGCATCTGGAATGCAGCGAGATAATCCAAGAACCAGCGCTTGCGCATTACAGCCTTCAATTCACTATCACTCAGGTTCTTATAAAGCATCGTTAAATTATTTCTGAAATTCAGATAGGTCTTCATCGGATTGCTTTTCGGCAAGGTTCCACCACCTACATGATACACCTCGCTCTCAGGAATACAGTATATCTTTCTGCCCATCAGGCGCAATCTCCAGCAGAGATCAATCTCCTCGTTATGAGCAAAGAATCTGCCATCCAGTCCACCGGCATTCCAGTAATCTTCCGAACGGATCATCATGCAGGCTCCCGTAGCCCAGAGTATCTCCTGCTGATAATCATACTGTCCGTTATCACGCTCTACGGTATCAAAGATTCTACCCCTACAGAATGGATAACCCAACTTATCGAGATAGCCACCACATGCACCGGCATACTCAAACATATCCTTATCATATTCAGCAAGCAACTTAGGCTGGCAAGCAGCCACCTGAGGATGGGCATCCATAAACTCGATGAGCGGGGTAAGCCAATGATGCGATACCTCTACATCACTGTTCAAGAGAACATAATAATCAGCCTCTATCTCTTTCAAGGCACGGTTATATCCCTCAGCAAAGCCGAAGTTCTGCTCCAGGACGATGGTCTTAACATGAGGAAACTGAGTCTCCAGAAGATGCATGGATTGGTCTGAAGAACAGTTGTCGGCTACCCATATCTCAGCATCCTGCCGCGAATACTCCACGACATTAGGCAGATACTTAGCCAGCATCTTCTGCCCATTCCAATTTAATATAACGATTGCTACCTTTGCCATATTTTATTGTAAACTCTTTAACTTATTATTCAGGAGATTGGTGAACTCATAGTTCTTGAGTCCCCATTTGGGAGCGACAAGCAGGTCTTTAGGCGATTGACTGACAAAGCGTTCCAATACCAGATCCTTCCTCAAGAGTCGGATGTACCTGACGATGACATCAATGTACTCCTCCACCGTATATACATGGAAAGGATGCTCGGCATACTCCTGCGCCAATCGGGTACCCTTGATAATCTGCATCTGATGAATCTTCAGGATATCAAGAGGCAGAGAAGAAATGACAGGTGCCTGCCTGAGACTTTCCTCCGCATCCTCTCCGGGCAGTCCGATGATGATATGCCCGCCCGTCAGAATGCCTCTCGCATGAGTCCGCTCTACCGCATCACGGCAACAGGCGAAATCATGACCACGATTGATTCGCTTCAAGGTCTCATCATTGGCACTCTCGATACCATATTCCACAAGAACGAAAGTGCGCTGGTTCAACTCCTCGAGATAATCCAGGAGTTCATCGCTCACACAGTCAGGACGGGTACCAATCACAATGCCTACCACATTCTCTACCCGCAGCGCCTCCTCATACATTTCCCGCAGAAGTTCCACCTTGGCATAAGTATTGGTATAAGCCTGAAAATAAGCCAGATACTTCATATCAGGATATTTTCTACTGAAGAAGGCCTTGCCCTCCTCCAACTGTTCCGTTATCGACTTTCTACGGTCGCAATAGCTTGGATTGAACGTACGGTTGTCACAATACGTACATCCACCGCTCGAGATTTTTCCATCCCTGTTAGGACAGGAGAATCCTGCATCTATCGAAATCTTCTGAACCCGGAAGTCAGGAAACTGCTTCCGGATCCAGGAGCCAAAATCATTGTAGTACATTGAACTTTGAAGTTTGAGCTTTGAACTTTATGATTAGCCCTATTAACTATAAACTATCAACAAGCTCTGCTTTCAATGCCGTCTTGTCGTGATTGAAATCACCCAGGCGAACCTTGATGAGCTGATTGTCATATTCTTCCTTGGCGAAAGCTGGCGAAAGCTCCACGCGCACATAGTTCTTGGTAAAGCCGTGCATAGCCTTGCCTCTTGGCGCCTTTTCGAAAAGCACCTCAGCCTCAGTACCGATATATTGGGCATAGAACTCCTGTGTTTTCTGATCACTCAGCTCCAGCAGACGCTTAGAGCGCATCTTCTTTTCCTTCTCGTCTACTACGTATGGAATCTTCAATGCAGCTGTTCCCGGACGCTCTGAATATGGGAAGACATGGAGTTGGGTAACAGGCAGACTCTTCAGGAACTCATAACATTCCTCAAAACACTCTGGAGTTTCACCACGACAACCCACCATTACGTCTACACCGATGAAGGCATCCGGCATCTTCTCCTTGATGAGATTCACCTTATGGGCAAAGAGCGCCTTGTCATAACGGCGATGCATCAGCTTCAGAACCTCATCGCTTCCGCTCTGCAACGGAATATGGAAGTGAGGCATGAAGGCACGGCTTTCTGCACAGTAAGCAATGAGATCATCATCACAGAGATCCGGTTCCAGACTGGAGATGCGATAACGCTTGATACCCTCCACCTTGTCCATCGCCTTCACAAGATCCAGGAATCGCTCATGGGTAGTCTGACCGAAATCACCGATGTTCACACCGGTGATGACAATCTCCTTACCTCCCTCAGCTGCAGCCTGCTCGCACTGAGCCACCAATGACTCGATGCTAGGATTACGTGAATTTCCACGGGCGAAAGGAATGGTACAATAGGTGCAGTAATAATTGCAGCCATCCTGTACTTTCAGAAAGTAACGGGTTCGGTTACCACGGGAACATGAAGGCTGGAAGGTTCTGATTTCCTTCGTCTTCACGCTATGATGCTGATGAAGGGCAGAATCCGACAGCTCCTGAGCTTCGCCATTTGTAGGCAAACCATTCTCAGCAGCAAACTTCTGCGCCCAGGCATCACTGAGATATTGAATCAAGTTCGCCTTCTCATTGGCACCCAACACCAGGTCTACTCCCTCTATTTTACTCACGTTTTCTGACTCCAGCTGTGCATAGCAACCGGTGACGATGACAAAGGCACCAGGATTCTGTCGCACCATGCGATGAATGGCCTGTCGGCACTTATGATCGGCAACCTCAGTAACGGAGCAAGTATTGATGAGACAAATGTCAGCATTCTCCCCCTTTTTGGCAGTAATCACGCCCATATCTTCGAGCATCTTGCCAAAAGTGGAAGTTTCAGAGAAGTTGAGTTTGCAACCTAAAGTGTAATAGGCAGCCTTTTTGCCTTGGAAGGCACTTGAATCTATCATATATTTATCTTATTCTTTGGTTTCTTTAAAGCTTCTGCCCTTTCAGGGCGTATAGGGGATGCAGTTGCTACTGGTCTTTACCTTACCCTTCGAGCAGCGACCATTGGTTTAGGGAGTGTAGCTAGCAGAAAAGGCGTTCACCTCCCCCAAGACTCTAGGTCTATAAAACAAAAAAAGCCGCTAGACCAAGGTCCAGCGGTTGTTTCTCTCATTTCTGTTCGTCAGTAATTCAAAATTACTTAGCAGAATCAGCAGCAGCTGAGTCAGCAACAGTTGTATCAGCAACAGTTGTGTCTACCTGAGCTGTGTCAGAATCAGCAGAAGCTGTGTTCTGAGCTGTTTTGTTACCATTGCATGATGCGAAAGAGATAGCTGCGATAGCTACGAACATAAAAACTAATTTCTTCATTTTCTTTGCTTTTTAAATCTGTAAAACAATCATTCGTTTATTAAAACTGATGCAAAGGTAAGCATTTTTTTGATACGGCGTACTTTTTTTTGCGATTTTTTTTAGGGGTATTTTGTAACAAAATCACAACCATCTAATAATCAACAACTTACAAAGTGCTAACAAAGGTTAAAGTTTTTAATGTGCTCGGAAACACCAAGATTTTAACACTTTTCTTGCATTTTAAGTGCATTTTCAAGATGCCATACTCCCATCCTCCTGAAGCCCCAAAATCGTAAAATGTGTGCCCGAACATCGATTTTTTCCTGTCCAGGCTCTTGACTATCGAAAAATTCTGCATATATAATAAGGTACGCGCGAGGGAAAGCGGGAAGAACGCATAGAAGAATATACAAAGGAAATGGCATAAACAGTCAGCAGATTTTTGAGAAAAGAAAAAGTTTTCGTAACTTTGCACTATGTTTCAGAGGAATTTTCCCTGAACACAAACAGATTCCGGAACAGAACAGAAGAAATAACTGAAAGAAAAATGATACAACTGAAAGAAAACAATGGAATACCTCGCAGTCTCTTACTGACGATGGCTGTGATAGCAGGACTAACTGTAGCCAACTGCTACTATAATCAGCCCCTACTGGAAATGATACGCCATGACCTGGGCATCAGCCAGCATAGTGCCAACCTCATCACCGTAGCCACACAGATAGGTTACGCCCTGGGCCTATGTTTCCTCATTCCCATGGGCGATCTCTACTCGCGTCGCCGCATCATCGTTACCAACATGACGGTGGCAGCCATCATGGCCATCATCATAGCCTTGGCACATAACGTATGGCTCCTCTGGGGCGCTTCCCTCTTCCTGGGAGCCTGTTCGGTGATTCCGCAATTCTTCATCCCTATCGCCGGACAGTATTCTGCGCCCAAGAACAAAAGCAGGAATATGGGAATCGTACTATCCGGACTCCTTACCGGCATCCTGGCTTCACGAGTCATCAGCGGATATGTAGGCGACTGGCTAGGCTGGAGAGAAATGTTTCTCATCGCAGCTGTCGTGATGCTGATCTGCATGGCACTCACCCTCAAGATTATTCCAGAGATGAAACGCAACTATATCGGAAGTTACAAGGGATTGATGGTTACCGTCTTCGAAATCTTTGCCTATCATCCCCGCATCCGTCTCTACTCCATCCGTGCCGCCTTCGGTTTCGGCAGCATGATGGCTATCTGGTCCTGTCTGGCTTTCCGTCTGGCTCAGGCTCCATTCTTCTCAGGTAGTGAGATGGTAGGAACATTGGGTGCCTGCGGTATCGCCGGAGCCCTTGCAGCCAGCGGTATCGGCAAACTGGTTCCGCGATACGGCATCAGAAAACTGAGTCTTTACGGAGCAGTACTCCAGATTATCGCCTGGAGCATTGCCAATCTCTACGGAGATACATACGCAGGTCTCATCATCGCCATTATTCTGGTAGACATCGGTCTGCAATGTCAGCAACTCAGCAATCAGAGTGGCTGCATCCAGGAAATCCCCGAAGCAGCCAACAGAGCCAACACCATCTTCATGACCACCTATTTCATTGGTGGATCATTAGGAACCTACTGTGCCGGCATTGCCTGGACCCAGATAGGATGGCTGGGAGTCTGTACAGTAGGAATGGTCTTTGCCATCATCTCGCTCTGCATCTCCGTCTGCAACAGAAAATAAAAAAAATGCAATAGCAGATAGAAAAATTCTGTCTATCTGCTATTGCAAACAAAGAAGTTTAATTAAGAATGGTATACTTCGCATATTTCAGGAGCAACTGCTTGACACCGGAATTCTGAAATTCTACAGTTGCCTTCGCATTCTCGCCCTGACCTTCAATCTTCCGGACAATGCCTACCCCGAAACGCTGATGCTCTATCTTGCAACCTTCCTTCAAAGCACCGAAAGAAGAACCGGCAGAAGAAGACACCGAAGAGGTTGAAGATACCGATGAACTTCTGTTATTCCCCAATATGCGACGAGTAGCATCCAAAGCTCTTACCGACTTGAAATTACCGGAAGATAATGACTCTCGGGAAGAAGATGATAACGATGAGGTATCCGATGCCGGTTTAGGATCCGGACGGAACTGCGATGTCACACGCTTCCATTCCGGAACATCCTCATCTCTATCGCTTATTCTGCGCTTCTGGTCCCAAGGCATCCGTTTGCCATATCCACCGCCATAAGAAGAACGTTCACCATAAGAAGCACTTCTATCATAAGAAGAGCCACCACCAAAGTAAGAACCACCCATTTCATCCTGTGCCTCTATCAGACTGGAATCAATCTCATCAATAAACCGGCTAGGATTATCAAACTCCATCTTGCCATAACGGAAACGGTTCTTGGCATTTGTCAGAATACAATGTTTCTCGGCACGGGTGATTGCCACATAAAGCAGACGGCGCTCTTCCTCCAGTTCCCTGACAGACATGGCAGCCAGCGGACTCGGGAAGATATTCTCCTCCAATCCTACAATGAAGACAGTAGCAAATTCCAGACCCTTAGCCGCATGAACGGTCATCAGGGACACACGAGGTTCATCCTTGGCTCCCTCACTATCCGCATCCGTAAGCAATGCCACATCCTGCAGATAATCCGTAAGAAAGGCTTCATCCATCCTACCCTCTTCCCTGCGCTCCTCGACGAAGGCAGACATACCGCTCAGGAATTCCTCCAGGTTCTCCTGCCTTGCCAGGTCATCGGCATCTCTGCCACTCATGATATCCTGACTGATGCCACTCTCCTTGATGATAGCATCACCCAGTTCATATACATCCGTAGTATGAGAACGCTCGATAAACGAAGAAATGAGCAGTCGGAAATTATCCAGTTTCGTCAATGTACCCTTGTTTACATTGAGTCCATAATGTGCAGGCTCGCCTATCACCTCCCAGAAACTCACCTGGTTCTGATGCGCACAGTCAGCAATCTTCATCACCGTTGTTGCGCCGATACCGCGAGCCGGATAGTTGATGATACGCTTGATGGCTTCCTCATCATCCGGATTAGCCACCAGTCGGAAATAGGCAATGATATCCTTGATTTCCTTGCGCTGATAGAAACTCAATCCGCCATAGATGCGATAAGGAATGCCCTGCCTTCTGAACTCCTCCTCGAAGCTGCGGCTCTGGGCGTTGGTACGATACAGAATGGCGAAATCATGATATTCGCAATTATCCTGACGCTTGATGCGCTTGATGTCCTTAGCCACGATTACCGCCTCTTCCTTGTCGCTGTAAGCCGGTTTGTACTGCAACTTCTCGCCTACCGCATTCTCGCTATATACATCCTTCTTGATCTGATTGCGATTATTCTTAATCAGACTGTTGGCTGCCTTCACGATAGTCTGGGTAGAACGGTAGTTCTGCTCCAGTTTGAAGAGACGTGTACCCTTCAGCTGCTCCTGATAATTTAGGATATTGTCGATATTGGCACCACGGAAGCTGTAGATACTCTGCGAATCATCACCCACAGCACATACCCGAAGTTTCTCCTTGCACAGCTGCATCACGATAGACATCTGCACATGGTTGGTGTCCTGATACTCATCTACCAGGATATAATCGAAGCGGGCTGCATATTTCTGTCTGATTTCTTCATGTTCTCTGAACAACTGATGGGTCAACACCAGCAGATCATCAAAATCCATGGCGTTGGCTTGTTTGCAACGCTGCACGTAAGCCAAGAATATCTTTCCCACTTCCGGCATCTGTGCACGCTTGTTCTGCTCATAGATGGCAGCATCACTGGCATAGGATTCGGCACTCACCAGATTGTTCTTAGCCATCGATATCTTGGCATGAACAGCAGCAGGCTTGTATGATTTATCATCCAGTCCCATCTCCTTCACGATTGCCTTAATCAGCGAGCGTGAGTCGGCTTCATCATATATGGTAAAGCTGTTGTTGAATCCGATATGCTCAGCTTCAGCACGGAGAATGCGTGAGAAGATGCTGTGGAAGGTACCCATATAGAGATGCTGGGCCAAGTCGTCGCCCACCAGTCTGCCGATACGTTCCTTCATCTCCCTTGCCGCCTTATTGGTAAAGGTAAGAGCCATGATGCTCCAAGGCTTCATCCCCTGGTTCAGGAGATAAGCAATCTTATAGGTAAGCACACGCGTCTTACCCGAACCGGCACCGGCAATCACCAGCGACGGTCCGTCAATATATTCAACCGCAGCTCGCTGCGCTTCATTCAAGTCGTTCAGTAAATCCATTAATCAATATTTAGCCGGAAAAATAATCACTAAAAACTAATCACTACTCACTCATTACTTCCCCCTATATCCTCCCACAGCAGTACCTGGGTCATAATCCTCACCTTCTCTCGGGAAGGAAGGGATGAATCTCATCTGATGCTCTATCTGACGCTGACGCTTCTTCATATAGGCACTCGGATGAAGAGAACTGAATTTGCGGGGATTAGGCAGTGTAGCAGCAATCAGGGCGCACTGGTCACGGAAAAGATCCTGCGCTTTCTTGTCGAAATGATACTCAGCCACAGCATCCACACCATAGATTCCAGGTCCCATCTCGATACTGTTGAGATAAACCTCCATGATGCGCTGCTTGCTCCACATCATTTCGATGAGAAAGGTGAAATACACCTCGAAGCCCTTGCGGGTCCATGATCTTCCCGGCCAGAGGAATACATTCTTTGCTGTCTGCTGACTGATGGTACTGGCTCCATGCACCTTTCCGCCACGGGCATTATTCTTGGCTGCACTCTCGATGGCATTGAAGTCAAAACCGTGATGCTTCAGGAACCGGGCATCCTCACTCGCCATCACAGCCACAGGCATATGAGGCGAAATCTTGTCCATCGAAACCCAATGATGATGCAAGGTAATACTCTCACCATTAGCTACTTGCTGAAAGCATCGGATAAACATCAAGGGAGTGAAATACACCGGAATGAAACGATAGGCTACAACAGCAAGAATGGTGGTACTGAAAAACAGCACCACCACCCATCTTACTATATTTCTAATCTTCTTGAGTATCATTATTTCAATGTACCGTTATTAGCAGCGTTAACCATTGCCTGAGAAGCATACATGTATACCTCTACACGACGGTTAGCCTGACGGCCAGCTGCTGTTGAGTTGTCTGCAACAGGATTAGAAGAACCGAAACCCTGAACAGACTTGATCTGAGAGTTCTTTACACCACAAGACATCAAGTAGTTGTATACAGACTTAGCACGGTTCTCGCTCAAAGGCAAGTTGATACCATCGTTACCGGTACTGTCAGTATAACCCTGGATAGAAACTTCACAGTCGGTATTATTCTTCAATACAGTAGCAAAGCTAGCCAAATCGTTCTTAGCATTGGCATTGAGAACATACTTATTGGTCTGGAAGAGGATACCAGAATCGAAGGTAACCTTTACAGCAGCCAAACCGTTGGCATCAGTCACAGTCTCAACCTGTGCATTCTTCACCTGCTCAGCCTCAGCCTTCACCTTATCCATGTGCTTACCAATCAGGTTACCAGCAGTACCACCTACAGCAGCACCGATAGCGGCACCTACAGCAGCACCTGTTCCACGATGGCTATTATTCAACAAACCACCAACGATTGCGCCCAAGGCAGCACCTGCACCTGCACCAGCAGCTGTACCTGTCTTCTGACTTGTTCCACAACTTCCCAAAACGAGCAGCGCTGAAAGTGCTACTACTGTAAAATTCATCTTTTTCATTACTTATTCTCCTATATTTTATGTTATTTAAATGCAAAGATACGTATTTTTTCTCCAATAAGGAGAGATTTCTAATATTTTTTTGTATTTTTGCATGCAAAATTAAAGGTATTTGTCCAAACAGGGTAAGGAAATCTCCTATTTTGGGGTGGAAAATCCCTATATATGACAAAAAAAGATGATACCTTTATATAATATAGAAGAATAAAAAAATAAAATATAAAATAGTAATATGGCTAAAGAACTTAAGAATTTGACCAAGCGCGCTGACAACTACAGTCAGTGGTACAACGACTTGGTAGTGAAGGCTGACCTCGCAGAGTTGTCTCCTGTTCGTGGTTGTATGATCATCAAACCATACGGTTACGCTATCTGGGAGAAGATGCAGCAGCAGCTCGACAAGATGTTTAAGCAGACAGGTGTACAGAACGCATACTTCCCTCTCCTCATCCCGAAGAGTTTCTTCTCTCGTGAGGCTGAGCACGTGGCAGGTTTCGCCAAGGAGTGTGCCGTTGTTACCCACTACCGCCTCCGTTCTACAGAGGATGGCACAGAGGTTGAGGTGGATCCTAACGCAAAGCTCGATGAGGAGCTTATCATCCGTCCTACTTCTGAGACTATCATCTGGAACACATATAAGAACTGGATCCATTCATGGCGTGATCTCCCTATCCTCTGCAACCAGTGGTGCAACGTAATGCGTTGGGAGATGCGTACCCGTCCGTTCCTCCGTACTTCTGAGTTCCTCTGGCAGGAGGGTCATACCGCTCATGCCACCAAGGAAGAGGCTGAGGCAAAGGCTCAGGAGATGCTCAAGGTTTACGCTGAGTTTGCTGAAAACTACATGGGCGTTCCTGTATTGCAGGGTGTGAAGAGTGAGACTGAGCGTTTTGCAGGTGCTCTCAACACTTATACCATCGAGGCAATGATGCAGGATGGCAAGGCTCTCCAGAGCGGTACTTCTCACTTCCTGGGTCAGAACTTCGCCAAGAGTTTCGATGTAACCTACTTGAACAAGGAGAACAAGCCTGAGTACGTATGGGCTACTTCATGGGGTGTTTCTACCCGACTGATGGGTGCCCTCATCATGGTTCACAGCGATGACAACGGTCTCGTATTGCCTCCAAAGCTGGCTCCTATCCAGGTGGTTATCATCCCTATCAACAAGGGCGACGAGCAGTTGGCTCAGATTACAGCCAAGTTGCAGCCAGTCATCGACCAGTTCCGTGAGCTCGGCATCACTGTGAAATATGATGACAATACAGCTAAGCGTCCTGGCTTCAAGTTTGCTGACTACGAGTTGAAGGGTGTTCCTGTTCGTCTGGCTATGGGTGGACGTGACTTGGAGAACAACACCATCGAAATCATGCGTCGTGATACATTGGAGAAGGAGAACGTTAGCTTCGACGGCATCGTAGAGCGCGTAAAGGATATGTTGGAAGACATCCAGAAGAATATCTTCGAGAAGGCTCGTGCTTACCGTGATGCTCACGTTTACGAGTGTGACAACTACGAGGAGTTCAAGGAGCGTGTGAAGGACGGTGGTTTCTTCCTCTGCCATTGGGACGGTACAGCCGAGACCGAGGCTAAGATCAAGGAAGAGACTCAGGCTACCATCCGCTGCGTGCCTTTCGCTTACGAGCAGACTCCAGGTGTAGATATGGTAAGCGGCAAGCCAGCCGTAGCCCGTGTCATCATCGCAAGAAGTTATTAATCATCCCCGGTGTCGGGAGTTCATCCTGACACCATAATATATTTAATATGAGGCAGTTGATACTTTACATCATTTTTCTGATGTCCATGGTCTTCGCAGGCTATGGAGAGGTATCTGCTGCCTCTGTTTCTTATACCTCCGACGCTCTTCCCAAGAAGGATAAGCTGGCTAAGGTAGAGTACGACCAGCATCAGGGCGATGCTCAGCTGGAGAATGCTTCCGAGCTCGCCTATCGCATTTGCAGCAGTCGTCCGCAGCGCTTATTGCCTAGTGGCAATATGCACGGAAATCAATCGGCAAGTAGATTGCTTTCAAATAGAATTCATTTATTATTCACCCTTTTATCCGCTATAGATGGTGCGATGGAGCCTTTCCGCCAGGAGACCGCCCCTATCCACTTTGATGTCGCCAGCAAATATTATGTCATTTGCCTGCGGCGTCTCCTCTGTTAGCGCTTGTTTTTCTCTTATATACATAATATATCATATCGTTTGTCGCATCATCTCTTCAAGATGCGATAAGGATTATCACACCCCTATCATAATAAAAAAACAGTACAATATATATATTCATTTAAGATAAAAACAAGTAATAAGATTATGGCAAAGATCAATCATATAGAAATGGGTGAAGACGTAATGGCACTCAATGACGTACAGGTAAAAAAGGGTTTCATGGGTTGGAGCGTCAAGCTCACCTACAAGCCAACACAGAGCAAGATCCAGATCAAGGAGAAGGAATATACTGCTGAGGACGGAAAGAAGCTTCAGAACATCCTCACTGCAGCTCCTACAGAAGTGGAAACTGCCATCAGCAAGTTCCCGGTTTCAGCCATCAGCATGGGCAACTTCAAGTTGCAGGCATGTCTTTCTGACGATACTCAGTTTGCTGCCCTCCAACTCCTCGCCTACAAGGATTTCGGCTACAAGCCTGTTACCGACATGAAGGTTTATACCGGTAGAACTGCCGAAGTATTCTCCAGACTGTTCGCATAGTAACAATAGATAACTATCAGATAGGTTCACCCTCTTCACAGATAGAAGAGGACTTTTTTTTCATGTGTTTCATGTGCTCCACTTTGCTCCTCGCAAGTGGAGCATTTTAGATTCATGGGTGAACACTTGCCCCAAGCATTCACCTTTTCGGCTCCGGGGTGAACCCTAGTAAAAAGAACTTTGTATATACAGCGCATGCTAGAAATATAAGAGTCTCTATTATAATGGGTTATATAGTGTTTTTAACACATTATTAACGCTAAAGGTTGGCATCGGGGTTCACCCTTCACCGACTTCATTGCCAAGTGTTCACCCCCACTCTTATTTAGAGAACGACTATTCCCTGCAGGATACCGCCCCGACCTGCCCTTCCAGGGGTGGGTAGGGTAAGTAAGGCGTAAACAAGATAGTTACGATAGCTAAGTATCATGGTTACGATAGCTAAGTATCATACTTATGGAGTTATACCAAGCAGGAGTTAGCCCTGATATTTATCGATGATAATCGGTGAGTATCATTGAGCAACATCTAAACTGTTACCATCTCCACAGATGGAAGAAGACTTTATTTCATGTGTTTCATATGCTCCACTTTGCTCCCCCGCAAGTGTAGCATTTTTGGGGAGAACAACTTATTCCCTTATCCTCTTTTCCAACACCTTCTGCAGATTATCAGATGGATTCATCCCCAGCTTCTTTCGGATATTGCCACGCTGGGTGGTAATATTGGATTCTGTCTTATTGAGCAGGACACAGATTTCACTTAACTTCTTATTCTGCAGGATGAGATAGCAGATTTCTCTTTCAGAGAAACTTAATTCCGGGAAGACACGTTCAAGGTTCTGCATGCTCAATTCCCGGGTCTGGATATACTGCAATACATTATCTATCACATTCTTCTGCGATGCCTCGCCCAGTAAATCAAGCAAATGCTCTGTCAGCTTCACATCATGCTTCTCCTTTGCCAAAGCCACGTATGCCTTCACCTGCCTCTTGTTGATTCTCAAAACCTGAAGCAGTTCTTCCTCTTCACGCTGCAATATTTTGTTTACATTTACCAAATACTCGCCGTTCCTGGCAATACTCAGACTCAGCAGACTTATAAACAGCATAATCAACATCAACATAAAGAAATAATTACGCAGCGATTCGTTGCCCGTCACAATCACACAGACCAAATAAACTCCCAAGGCTATCGCCACCAACCAGCGCGTAAGGCGAGCCTGATAAGCTGCCAACGAGAAGAACATGTTGCCAGCAAGGATGAGCATGTTGATGAGAATCACCATCGTATTATCCTTCAATGAAGGAACGAAGGCACTATACAGGATATCAAGACCTATGAAAACCTGGGTAGCAACAGCAAGGAAGGCTATCCCCTTCACCACCCCGATTTTACCTAAGAGATAGGCAGCGAACGATGATACGACAACTATCAGAAAGACTATGTTGGAAGCCGTAAAAAAGGGATCAAAGGCTCCCGACAAGCCCAGGATATTAGACAGGATGCCTAGAGAAAGCATCACAGCAAAACATACCAGAAGCCACTGGCGCTGGCGATCCAGGTAATTGGACTCTCTCTTCAGCAAGGAGAATCCTAACCTACGTAATCTTGTTCTTATTGAGTTCTTTTCTTTCATACTCATAGTTAATTATTAATTGATAGATGGATTACATTGCAAAGATAATAAAAAACGGTGATTTTGATGGCTTTTGAGGTTATTTTTTATCGTTTTCTTTAAAAATCAGTATTTTTCAGGGTGTTTTTTCCCATACAAAACCATATTTTCCGTTACTTTTGCAGTAAAATATTTAATAAATCATCAATCTTTTAATACTATTTATTATGAAAAGGAACCATACTTTCAACAGCAAGAGCATTCAGTGGTTACTGTTTGCCTGCTTAACTTTCAGCTTTTCTTTCTTCATGCTCTTGATGTCATCGTGCAGCGATGATGACCATGAAGAAGTAAACAATCAGGCACACTATCAGGACGTACCAGCCACTCTGCTGAGCGATGCCAAGAAACTGGAGATGGTCCGGTCCATCCAGGACTTGAAAGACGGAAGATTCTTCTATCTTGACTATACGGAGGATTACAAACTCTCTACCATATCAGGCTATAATCTTACCGACAACACCCAACTGATTGGTGCCGTATTGAAAAACCTCTGCGACAAAACACCATCCTGGCTCAAGGCAAGAGTCAAGCTGGATGCCGGCTGCAGTGCCTTTGCTGTTACGACACCAGATACTGGTGATTATCTGATGGGGCGCAACTTTGACTACTCTCACGATAATGAACCGATTGCAGCAGCCCTGGTTCGCACGGCTCCAGAAGGTGGACTGAAATCCATCAGCATGGTGGATGCCTACTGGATAGGTTACCGGCAGGATCTCTGGCATTACATCCTATATAACAAGGAACAGTTTGAGAAACATAAGACGCAAGACCTTTCCTATATCATGGCATTCCCATATCTTCTGATGGACGGCATGAACGAGGCAGGCTTTGCCGTATCCGTACTCCATCTCGACGGCAAGCCAACCCAGCAGGCAAGCACGGGCAAGAAACTGACTACAACCCTGGCCTTACGCATGATGCTGGATCATGCAAGAACGGTAGATGAAGCTCTCAAGATTCTGGACGGATATGACCTCTGGATACCGGATAATGACGGCAACTATCATTTCTACATGGCAGATGCCACGGGCCGTTATGCCATCGTAGAATTCGTATATGACAAGGATCACCAAAGCAAGATTTACATCGACGATGAATATACGGGTGAAGACGGAAAGACTCATTTCAAATATCCTGACGTATTGCCAAACACCCGCGAGGTGATAGAAAAGCGCTATGCCAGCAACTTCTATGTATCTGAAACCATGGCATGTTCAGATAAAGGTCCGAAACTCTCGAACCACGGCAAGACCCGCTACGACATGATGGAATTCGTTCTGAAACAGAACAGCAACCAGTTGTCAGAGGAAGGAGCCATGAATCTGCTCAATGGTGTGAGTCAGGCAGAAACTCCAGGCAATCCAACGAGCCATACCCAGTGGTCGGTGGTATACAATCTCTCCCAGCGCAAGGCAACCGTCTGCGTGAACAGAGATTACAAGAACAAGTTTACGTTCTATGCAAAATAATACATTTTATGCAAAAGAAGATTTTGCCGAGAAATAATATAAAAATAGGTCTAGCAACACCGCGCTTTGCGGAGTCGCTAGACCTATCTTCTAATCTATCAAGATTATATTCTTATTTTAGTCTTCATCAGCAAACTCATCAAGAGTATATGCGCTGCTGCCATCGAAACAATGGGTACATACCTGGCACTTTGGAAGACCGATAGCCTCAACAAGCTGCTCGATGGTATTGAACTTCAATGTAGTCAAGCCCAACTGGTTGGCAATCTCATCTACCATCTTCTGATACTCAGGAGAACCGGTGGTAGCGTATTTCTCGAGATTCTTGTTGGCATCGCCCTCAAACTTCTCGATGATGCGACGGGTAATCAGCTCCATATCACTCTTTGAAGAAGTGAAGTTGATGAACGGACAACCATATACCAATGGAGGACATGCAATACGCATGTGGCACTCCTTCAAGCCTGCCTGGTCGAAAAGCACCTTCACGTTGTCGCGAAGCTGGGTACCACGAACGATACTGTCATCGCAGAATAACACACGCTTGCCCTTGAGCATCGCCTTGTTAGGAATCAACTTCATCTTGGCTACCAATGAACGCATGCTCTGGTTGCTTGGAGTAAAGCTACGAGGCCATGTAGGAGTATACTTGGCAATACAACGCTGATAAGGCACACCCTTGCCGGCAGCATATCCCATCGCCATACCAGTACCAGAATCCGGAATACCGCTGCAGCAGTCTACCTCAACATCATCACTCTTGGCGAGATTGAAACCGTTGGTAAAACGAGCCTCCTCTACATTCTTGCCCTCATAGGTAGATGTAGGGAAACCATAGTAAACCCAGAGGAAAGAACAAACCTGCATCTTCTTGTTGGCAGGACGAAGCTGCTCCATCTTGTCGGCAGTAATCTTGACGATTTCGCCCGGACCCAGCTCGTATTCTGTTTCATAATCGAGGTTAGGGAACGAGGTGGTTTCGCTGGAAGCAGCATAGGCACCATCCTTCTTACCTATAATTATAGGTGTACGTCCCCAACTGTCGCGAGCGCAGATGATACCATCCTCGGTAAGGATCATCATGGTGCAGGAGCCCTTGATGTGGTGGAATACATTCTCGATACCTTCGCGGAATGTCTTGCCCTGAATAATGAGTAATGCAACCAACTCGGTTGGGTTGGTGCTGCCTGAAGACATCTCTGCAAAGTGCATGTTCTTGTCTAGCAGGTACTGGGTTAGTTCATCCTTGTTTACAATCTTAGCTACAGTACAAATGGCGAAACGGCCAAGATGTGAGTTCATGATTAATGGCTGCGCATCCGTATCGCTGATTACGCCGATACCAGATGTTGCTCCCTCAAACTTGTTGAGTGTAGGCTCAAACTTCGTTCTGAAATAAGAACTTTCAAGGTTGTGAATTGAGCGCACAAAGCCTTTCTCACTACTATAGGTTGCCAAACCGCCTCGACGTGTGCCGAGATGTGAGTTGTAATCAGTGCCGTAGAACAGGTCTGCGACACAACTTTTCTTGGAAATAGTTCCGAAAATACCTCCCATAAGAGTATAATTCTATGTTATTGTTTGTAATATTGGGTGCAAAGGTAATAAAAAGATGTAAATTATGCAAGAAAAAACAGTCGATTTTCAGAATTTTAATGTATCTTTGCGCTCAACATAAGGTGACTTTGCACATGAATATCAGAATGAACATCATACTGAGCGCGGGTATTATCATAGCCAGATATGGCTATGACCAGATGCCTCCGGTCCTTTGGCTCATTCTCCTGCTGGTCATGACTGGCATGGCTATCATCCTGCGGAAATGGATACTAAGCCAGCACATCCTTTTATATATCTGTATGTTTCTTCTGGGTGGTCTTCTCACTTCCTATCAGGAATATCGGGAACGAAAGCCTGATACCTATTTTACGATAGATGAACTTTCGGAACTGGACCGGTTTCAGATAACAGCGCAAGAACGGAGAGCGGAAACAGAACAGAAGATGAAGGGATTGGGCATTGAGAATGAAGACTTTGGGGTCATTGCAGCAATGGCACTGGGCGACAAGACGGCGCTGGACAAGGACACGAAAGAGGTTTATTCCGTAGCTGGAGCAAGCCATGTATTAGCCGTAAGCGGACTGCATATCAGCATCATCTTCCAGCTGCTCATCATGCTGTTAGGTGGCAATCGCCGCCATATCTTCATCATTTTTTCTGCCCTTCTAGCCATCTGGATGTATGTTCTGTTCATTGGCATGCCTGCGAGTGCCGTCCGCTCTGCCACCATGCTGAGTGTTTATGGATTTGTAATGATGACCCGGCGAAAAGGAGAATCGCTCCATTTGCTCTCCACCGCTTTAACCTTCATGCTATTGTGGAATCCACTTTATCTCTTCGACCTCAGTTTCCAGATGTCGTTTGCGGCAGTTGGTTCCATCATCGTGTTTATGCCGTTGCTCAGTTCTCTTTACCATCCTGCTCATCGCCTATCACAATGGATATGGAGTATGCTTTGCGTATCGGCAGCTGCCCAGATAGGAACTCTTCCGCTCATCACTTATTACTTCGGGCGCATCTCGTGCTATTCCCTTCTTACCACATTCATTGCGATTCCTGCCGCCACGGGCATTCTTTACCTCTGTTGCATGCTGATGTTGCTGAGTCCCTTCCTGCTTCTGTCGCCGACAGTCGCTCCCGCCTCCTGGCTGACAAGCTGGATTGCCAAGGCATTGGTATCCATCACTCATTTTGCCAATACCGCCTTCCATCTCATCTCCTTGGCTCCCGGCGCCAGCATTGATGGAATCCACCTTCCCCTCCCTGCCCTATTCTGCATCTATGCCGTCATAGGGTTAGTGTATGCCGGATGGGTAAGAATAAAAAGGATAAGAAACAAAATGGCGAGAAGTCAGGAAGACTTCTCGCCGAAGAATGCATTATTTATGAATCATAGATAATGCTCAAAAAAAATAGGGTTGTCGGGAGAAACCTACTGAAGGCATCTCCCAATCATTTTCATTTATTAATCCAACTTCAAGCTCTTCTTGATAGCCTCAATCTTATCCATTGCAGCAGCTGTGCAGCGGTTGTAGCAGCCAGCGCACTTGAATGAAGGATCCTTAACCTCAATATAGAACTTAATCTTAGGCTCTGTACCTGATGGACGGACACTTACCTTGGTGTTGTCATCGCAGAACCACTGGAGCACATTGCTTGTAGCAGGCATATCAAGCTTCTCTACGCTGCCGTCAGCATGCTTAGTCTCCAGACTCTGGTAGTCCTTCCAGGTTACCACCTTGCTGCCACCCAACTCCTGTGGAGGGTTGGCACGGAAGTCTGCCATCATCTGCTTAATCTCGTCAGCACCAGTCTTACCTGGGCGAACTACGTTTACAGTGAACTCCTTGCTGAAGCCATACTCTGCATAAATCTGCATCAGGAGGTCGTAGAGAGTCTTGCCCTGATCCTTAGCCCATGCTGCAATCTCGCAGATGAGGCAGATAGAAGCAGGAGCATCCTTATCACGTACCTTATCGTATGGCAAGAAGCCGAAGCTCTCCTCACCACCACCGATGTACTGCTGCTTGCCCTCAGAGATAGCAATCTCGCGTGCAATCCACTTGAAACCAGTGTAGCAGTCGCGCAACTCTACGTTGTTCTTCTTGGCAATCTCAGCGATAACCTCTGTTGTTACGATGGTCTTTACGAGGAAGTCTGTTGGCTTCAACTTGCCCAACTTCTTCTTGTTCTCGATGATATAGTAGCAGAACATCATGGCTGTCTGGTTACCGTTGATGATCATCCACTCGCCCTTGTCATCGCGGCAAACGATAGCGAGGCGGTCAGCATCAGGGTCAGTAGCAACTACGAGGTCAGCGTTCAACTTTGTACCGAGCTTCATACCGAGAGTCATAGCCTCAGCATTCTCTGGGTTAGGAGAAACCACTGTTGGGAAGTTGCCATCTACAACCATCTGCTCAGGAACTACATTGATGTTCTGGAAGCCCCAAGAACGCAAGCAGAGAGGTACGATGACACGACCTGTACCGTGCATAGCTGAATAAACGATGTTGAGGTCTTTCT
>ERZ791902.72-NODE-72-length-87499-cov-6.403927_pt1 | contig 87499 bp, 78 predicted proteins | sample MGYA00510149_ERZ791902 | MGnify/ENA primary metagenome ERZ791902 (study PRJEB30046, sample SAMN00792060) | human gut metagenome | study: EMG produced TPA metagenomics assembly of the A metagenome-wide association study of gut microbiota in type 2...
GTCCGTAAATCCTCATCATAATGGCCAAAAATTTACGGACAAATCACTGGAAAATGCCAGTTTGTCCGTAAAATGCGTTTTGCTTACGGACAAATCATCAAAAATTGGCACTTTGTCCGTAAATTTGAGTGAGATCTTGCTGGATTACGGACAAACAGTCCCAAAACAGCACTTTGTCCGTAATCCCTTCTCGACGTGCCAGGTGGGCGGGCGCTGCATTTGACAAAATCACTGCCGTTTACGGACACATCAATGAAAATGGACGCTTTGTCCGTAAATGGCCTGCTCGAAAAATGCCTATTACGGACAAAATGGGCAAAAATGGCCGGTTGTCCGTAAAAATTCAGCCGTTTTTAACCCGGTTTTACGGACAAACGCTCCGAAAAGAGGCTTCTGTCCGTAAATCATCATCATAATGGCCAAAAATTTACGGACAAATCACTGAAAAATGCCGGTTTGTCCGTAAAATGCGTTTTGTTTACGGACAAATCAGCAAAAAAAGGCACTTTGTCCGTAAATTTGAATGAGATCTTAGCTGGATTACGGACAATCAGTTCCAAAACAGCACTTTGTCCGTAATCCCGTCTAAACGTGCCGGGTGGGCGGGCGCTGCATTTAAAAAGAATATTTTTTTACACATCAAGAATCAAAGAAATGCCGAACAAAAAACAGTCAAACATCGACCGCCTTTGTCCGGCATTTCATTAAATTCAAGAGTAAATCGGAACTTTTTCCAAAGTTTCCTTATTTGAGACTAATTATTTAATATTGAAAACTCTGCTGCCTTTTTTTCCACCATATCGATATCAAGAGGCTTATTTCCGGATTCCATGGTCAAAAAAACATCTTTCTCAGCAAGAACGTACATTTTATACTTATCCATTGCTCTTATGAAATATTGGGGATTATCCATCATCCCTAAGTGCTCCCAATATATTATTCGATTGTTCTTGGCATCATATATCGTAAAATCAGGAACAATCATCTTATTCCCTATGAATAAGGGCATCTCATAATGATACAAAACACCATGTTTGTACAGGATATCTGCAATGATTTTTTCTGATTTAGATCGAACCTTGTCCCCTCCGTCCGTATTAAATACAAGTTCTTCCGGATGAGCCAAATATGGTTCATATTTCATATTATTCCAACGTTCAATCTTTTCGTCCAACGTCAACCCTAGTGGATTGATGAATTGTCGCAGCTTTGGATCCATATTGTTATAAATTTCTTCACATGAAGTGCTGCTGTCTATTTTTAAGAAAGCGTCCACTGCCTCAATTCGTTTCTCCGTAATTTCCAAACATTTCTCTTCATAATATTTCTGAAGCAAAGGAATAACTAATTCGTGATTCTCAGGCAAATATATTTTTTTGCCAGAATTTCGAATAAAAAATTGCAGTCTTCCATGTGATTTAGAAATTCCAATTCGTTCCTTAGGCGCGCCTCGCAATTCTCCCCCTCAAAATTTCAGCCCGCTTCCGTTCCATTACTGATTCATCACTCATAAGACGATGAATTTTTTCCATATGCATCCCCCCTGGATTAATTTTTGGTTAGATCATTATATTACTAAGGCATTACGATTTCAATAGCCTTAATTAAATCTTAAATTTTGTTTTTTTGAAAATACAGAGCTGCCAATATATAATAAAATTTTACGGACAAACAGCTCCAAAACAGCACTTTGTCCGTAATCCCGTCTCGACGTACTGATTGAGCGGGCGCTGCATTTAAAAAAGAATGGCTTCTTATACATCAAAAATCAAAAAAGGCCGCATCCCCATGCGGTCTTTTGATCATCATCTGTTTACAATGTTTTCATAGACGTTTGTCGTCAGCTTGTAGACTGCAACGTATCCAAGGAACGTTACTGCTAAAGAAATAATTCCAAACTTGACGATCAGCAACTTGTCATACATCGACAGTAAGACCAACACCTTCTGGATGGCCGGAATCGCAAAGCCGACATTAACGGCCGCACCAATGATCGGGAGCATGAAGACTGTCAAAACCTGACTGTTGATGGCTGATTTTGTTTCTTCTCTGCTTAATCCGACCTGCTGCATCGTTTTGAAGCGATCGCGATCTGCGTAGCCTTCCGAAACCTGCTTGTAGTACATAACGACGACGGTAGCGATCAGCATGACGATGCTGACGAAGATTCCGATAAAAAGCAATCCGCCATACATCTGATTGGATATTTCCGAAATTGTTGGTCGATCCGCGAAAGAATCCATATAAGTTCCTTGGCTGTTTTTCTTTTTAACGACCGTCATGAACTTGTTTTCCAGTCCCGCCGTATATTTTTTCAAGTCAGATTTCTTTCCGGAAATATCGTACCCCATTGCATAAAGCCATTTTCCGGAAATCTGCTCGCAAACCGTCTTGTCTTTTGCAAAAACGAAGATTGGCTTAAAGATTGTCCGTTGATAATCGAAGTAGAAGTCAAAACTGTCAATATGACGTACCTTGTAAGTTTTCCCCTTGATCGTGAGGCGGTTTTTGTCATATCCGCCCTTTGAAGAGTACATCAAAATTTCGTCTTTTGCCAAATGCACGTTTTGCTTTTGAATTCGGTTGTAATCGGCTACCGGCACTGCAAACAGCTGATTTTCGGTGCTCATGTCAACTGTCTTGCTGACAGAATAAGTGCTGCCTGAAAAATTGCCATAAATTGGTTCTGTCATCATCATGTTGACGTATTTTCCGACCGTGACATGATTGTCTTTTGCCTTGCTTTGAATCATCATTTTGTCGGAATGACTGATCAGCGTTTTCTTGGTCATCACCACGTCGTACGGATTGTAAAGCTTGAGCGTTGCTTCTTGCGAGAGGCGCAAGGTTCCGGTCGTCACTATCGCAACAAGCGCCGTCGTCAAAAGCAGGCAGATTGAAGCAAGACTTGCACCGTTTTGCTTCATTCGATAAATCATCCCTGAAACGGAAATGAAGTGATTGCGCTTATAATAGAAGTTTTTGTTTTTTCTGAGCATCTTCAAGAAAATGATCGAAAATGCGATGAAAACCAGGTAAGTTCCGATTACGACAAGAACAACGGCCAACATGAAGCTCGTTACGGCATCCATTGAAACTTTCATTCTGACTGCAAGCGCATATCCGGTGCAAAGCGCGACAACGCCCGCAATTCCGAAGATCCATGAGCCGCGCGGTTCTTTTTCTCGCTCATTGGTTGCTTTCCACAAGTCAAGCGGGTTGACCGAGCGCAAGCGCCACAAATCGCCCAAGAGCAATATAAAATACACGGCTGCAAAATATCCGATGCAGATGATAGCTGCGACAGAGCTGAACATCGGCACATTCAAGCGTTCCATATCAAGCAATTGTTTCAACCCGAGTCCGACGAATTTGACGAAAGTTGCTCCAAAAACAAGTCCCAGAACTGAGCTTGCGGCAAACATGATCGCATCAATGAAAAAAATCATTTTTCCAAGATCAGATCTTGTCATCCCCAAAATGCTGTAAAGTCCAAGTTCGTGATTCCGACGGCGGCTGACGATGCCGTTGATGTAGATCATGAAGAAAAAAGTGATTGCCAGGGTGAAGACAAGTCCGATGTTCATCAGCTGAATCAGAACGGATCCGTAATTTTGCTTTTCAAGACTTTTATTCGTCGTCATTGAAAAGAAAATGTAGTTGATTCCGACCAGCACTGCATTTGCCAAAAGGAACGGCAAATAAAGCTGCAAGTTTTTGCTGATGATCTGTCTTGAAAGTTTAAGTTTCAACATCCCTTTTTCCCCCTTATTCAGCCGTCAAAACGGCCATGCTGTCCGAAATCTTTTTAGCATAGTCTTTTTGCGACATGTCCCCGCGGTAAAGCTCGTGATAAATGATGCCGTCCTTGATAAACAGCGTTCTGTTGGCGTAGCTTGCGGCCTGCGAACTGTGAGTAACCATCAGAATCGTCTGTCCCTGCTTATTGACTCTGTCAAACAACGCAAGCAGGCGCTTCGTATTTTGAGAATCGAGCGCTCCGGTCGGTTCATCGGCCAACAGCAGATCAGGATTCGTGATCAATGCTCTGGCGGCTGCCACGCGCTGTTTTTGACCACCGGAAATTTCGTACGGATAACGATCGAGCAATTGCTCAATTTCAAGCTCCTTTGCCAAAGGTTCAAGGCGCTTTTCCATTTCCTTATGCGATACTTTGTTCAAAACGAGCGGCAAAAAGATGTTGTCGCGATTGTTGAACGTGTCAAGCAAGTTGAAATTCTGGAAGACAAATCCCAAATGCTGACGTCTGAACGCTGCTTTCTCCTTTTCCTTGAGCTTTGACAGATCCTGATTATTGAGCGCAATCTGACCGCCCGTTGCCGTTTCAAGCGTTGCGATGATATTCAAAAGCGTCGATTTACCGGCACCGGATTCCCCCATGATGGCAACATATTCCCCTTCTTCAACGCTGAATCTGATATCGCGCAATGCGTCAACTTGACTGTCCCCTTTGCCGAATGATTTACTGATATGGTTCAACACTAAAATACTCATTTTTCATCCCTCCTGTTTCATTACTCCTTTATTATAAAAAGATTCCCACCGCAATCATAGTTACATGTGCGACAGGAACCTTACAGTTTGTTATTTTTTATAAATCCAGAATCCGATTCAAATCCAGTCTGACAACGGTCCCCGCTCCCAGTTTTGAATCGACCGCAACGTCGATCTTCAAAAATTCGCTGACCCGTTTGACGATATAAAGCCCCATTCCAGTTGCGGCACCGTGCTTTCTGCCGTTTTCTCCGGTGAATCCTGCTTCAAAGATTTTTGGCAGATCGGATTGCGAAATGCCGATTCCTTCATCTTGGATGAAAAGCACGCCATCGTCGTAACCGATCATGATCTGCTGATGCGGAGCACTGTATTTGCTGGCATTAACCAAAATCTGCTCCAAGATGAACGACATCCACTTCTTGTCGGTCAAAAGCTTTTTATGCGGCACCGCCACGTCAAGCGTCAGGTTCTTGTCGACGAAAAACGTCATGTTTTCGCGCAAAATCTGCTGCACGAGCTCAAGCAGATCAATCGAAACGAATTCGATGTCATGGTTAAAATCGGACAAGCGCTCATAATTAAGCAGCAGATTCAACTGATATTCGGCATTATCAACCTGCTTTTGCACGCGCGCGCTGTCCACGACATCCGCCGCATCGGCCATCAGCTTCAGTGCCGTCAGCGGCGTCTTCATCTCATGACTCCAGACGATCAGATAATCGGAACGTTCTTTGAACTCCTGCTCAAGTTTTTGCGCGCGCTGATTAAGATTGTCCTTTTCTTCACTCAGCTTGCGCAAGAATTCTCTTTCAACGAGCGTCCTGCCAAAAGATTCGTCAATATTGCCATTTTCAATGCGTCTGAGAATTCGAAACGTCCGCACGGTTTTAAAAAATGCAGCACCGACCGCTACGAGCCAGGTAAAACGCACGAAGTCGCCGATCAAACTGAATTTCAAATCATAAAGCACGCAAAAAAGCGCAAAGACAGCCACGCAAAACAAATATACCATCAATGTCGACCAGCAGTCCGCCAAATATTTCCTGATCATAATTTTTCCTCCAAGCGATAGCCCTGGCCCCTGACCGTCGTAATCTGGAGCGGTCCTTCAAGCGTCGAGAGCTTGCCGCGCAACCTGCTCAAGTTGACGTTCAGCGCATTTTCGTCGATAAAGTTGTTTCCTTGCCACAATGCCGAAATCAGTTTCTTCTTGCTGACCGTCTGGTTTGCATTCAACATGAGCAGCTTCATGATCAGCCCCTCAGTCGGCGTCAGTCTGACGCTTTCTCCTTGAAAATCCAGATCGTTGGTCAACAGATTGAGTTCGCAGCCAAATTTTTCCAGACTCTTTTCCTGCACTGCATTTACACGGCGAAGCACGGCCTGAACCTTCGCCGTCAAAAGATCCATCGCAAACGGCTTGACCAGATAATCATCCGCGCCGATCATCAGCGCCCTCACGGCATTTTGATCAAAATCGGCGGCCGAAATAAAAATAATCGGCACCTGTGAAAAGGACCTGATCTGCTGCGTCCAGTAAAAACCGTCATACATCGGAAGCGTAATGTCCATCAAAATCAAAACGGGATCGGCTTCCTTGACTTCCGCTATCATGTTGTCCCAGTCCGAAACGCCGGTCACGTCGTATCCCCACTTTTTCAGTTCATCATGAACGGCCTGAATGATATCTTGTTCATCTTCAATAATAAATATCTTTCTCATTGTTTCTTCTTTGTTCCTCCACATGGGTATAGTGTACCACGAATCGAAACGTGCACGCTTGCTTTTATTATTTCTGAGAGTGCGGTTTTGGTGCTGACGACTGAGTCAGGTCTATTTTCTGATCCGCGCGTGCTGTCTTCGTCGGGTCAGTAGACAAAATTCAGACATTTCACTCGGTTTTTGTCTACTTTTGATACCGCGCGTGCCGATTTCGGTCGGCTCGGTAGACAAGATTCAGGCATTTTGATCGGTTTTTGTCTACTTTTGCCTCCGTGTGCACCGATTTCGGTCGGCTCGGTAGACAAGATTCAGGCATTTTGATCGGTTTTTGTCTACTTTTGCCTCCGTGTGCACCGATTTTGGTCGGTTCGGTAGACAAAATTCAGGCATTTTGATCAGTTTTTGTCCACTTTCGATATTGCGCGGACCTGCGGTAAAACACCGGTCGGCTTTCATCACCGCGAGCACTGCATTTAACCATCCCGCAAACACGCAAAAAAGCGCCCGGCCGCTTACAGCAACCCGACGTTTCTTGTCAAATATCAAACATATAATTTCCAATCCGGTTCAAACGAAAGCAGCGCGCTCTTTTTCCCCGCATATGACCAAAGCGACGGTTTCATCGGCATACGTTCGATGTGAAGACGCGGAAAATCGGTATGCAGTTTTTCGTCAATGATGCTCCAGTCAGAAGCTGCCGCTTCATCATACATCATGCTGAAAGAAAAATCGCTGCCCATCAGGCTCAGCTGAAATTCGAGTTTTTCAGCAAGATCTTCATAAGTATTTTTCATCAGCAGAACTTTTCCCTCAAGTTCAAGACAGCCGTCCTCATTGAAACGCAACAAGGTTTTGACCGGAACGACGCTTGGAAGATGGTTTGAGATGTGCCCCGTCTTAAGCAGAGTATGCACATCGTTTACGAACAGGTACGTTTGCTGAGATTTTCGAAAAACGGCCAGCTTGCTTAAGATGTCTTCCGGCGAAAACCCCGCTTTGGCAAGCGCACATGCAAGCAAAACCTGATGCTTTTGCGGAATTCCTGTCGCACGCGAGTCAAACACGTAAAGCGGAATCGGGCATTCGCGCATGTTCGAGTATGTGACAAGGTTGCCGCCAAGACCGGAAATTCCGCTTGAAATATGAATGGCGACGCATGCCTCGTAGCCTTGTTCGCTGAGTTTGTGCACAATTTCGCCGATTTCCTGCAGAGAATTTTGACCCAGGCTCAAGATGTCACTGGACAATTTGGCGCGACGAATGATCGTTTCGTCAGAAGCATCGAGGCTCTCGCGATACTTTGCATTTCCCAGCGTTATCGGCAAATGCAGAGTCGCCACATGCAACGCGGCGGTTTCGGTCGGCGTCAGTGCCGCAGAACTGTCCGTTAAAACAGCAATCTTCATTTTAAACACCTTTCACTTTTCTAATACTTCCATTCTAACACAAACCGGCCAGATACCAGCCGAGAAAAGCCGCAACAGGACCGAAGATGCCGCTCAAAACAAAGTAGGAACAGGCCTTGCCCCAGGCTTTGTTTCTGAGCAGCGTCAACAGCTCGACGTTATAAGTCGAAAACGTCGTATAGCCGCCGAGAATGCCGGTCCCGACAAGAAGCGCAACCTCAGTATCCTTGACGATTCCAAGCAAAAAGGCTCCGGTCAGATTGATGATCAGCGTTGCGATCGGAAAATTCGTGCCAAGTTTTCCTTTGATAAATGCAGTCAGGTTATAACGAACAAGCGCCCCGATTGCTGCACCGATGCCTGTAATTATCATAATCTTCCTCCCAACATGCAGCCTAGTGCCGCAAAAAGCAAGCCGCCGCACAAGTTGGCCAGCCAATACGCTGCGCCGATCAAAACGGCTCCTTGCTGCAAAAATGCCACCGTTTCAAACGAAAACGTCGAAAAAGTGGTCAACGCCCCGATCATGCCGGTTCCTAACCCGGACGTCAGCCAGGACGGCCACTTGGCACGTTTGATAACGAAAAACGTTATGAACGACAGCAGGAAACACCCACACAAGTTGGCAATCAATGTCCCCGCCGCACAGAAATTCTGTGACAGCACGTATCGCATTGCTCCACCGAAAAATGCAAAGCATGCAACGCTGATATTTTCAGCCAATTTCACAAAAATCACCCCATGAATACTAAGTATACGCCTGTCAGCGTTTCATGTCGACATTTCCCCTGCAGGTCATGCACCGCATGAAATTTCCGCCTTTCCTTCCACGAAAAAAAAGCCGGGTCAACCCGGCTTCTAACACTCCGCAAGCTTCTCTTTGAGATACCTCTTCAGATCGCCGTACTTGCGGTACCCGACGACCTTCTCCTTGGCCACGCCGTTTTCAAAAATCATCAAAGTCGGCAGATTCATCACGTTGCGATCTTCGGCAAGCTTTCTGTGATGCTCGACGTCAACGCTCAAAAACTTGACCCGCCCGCGATATTCCTTAACCGAAAAATCGCGCTCAAGCTGTTCAAGCACCGGTGCCATCATCTTGCAGGGCCCGCACCAATCCGCAAAGAAGTCAACGACCACAAGCGGTGCCTGTTTGATATCCTCTTCAAACGCGTGCTCATTCGTTTTTTTGGCCATCTGATCACCTCATCTAAAATGAGTATAACACATCAGCCCCTAATCAATAAACTTTTCGATCACTTCAGCCACAGGATCGTGGTTGTTGTCTGCTTCCGTCACGTAGTCTGCGATTTCTTTGACAAATTCACGGCCGTTGGCCACTGATACGCCCAACCCGGCTGCCTTGATCATCGGAACATCGTTGCCGTTGTCACCGATTGCGATGATTTCTTCCGGCTTGATTCCCAAAAGCTCGCCAAGATGCAAAGCTGCCTGCCCCTTGTCTGCTTCCTTTGAGTTGAACTCGATATAGCGATCAGACGAAAAAGTAATGTTCAGCTTTTCGTCAAAGTTTTCCTGAACGTATTTTTGCAGTGCAAGTCGTTCACCTTCAGACGGCACGCTGAAGATGATCTTTGTAATCTGCTTTTCCTTCAAAAATTCGATGCTTTCGTCTTTTGGCTGTTCATAATCGTTAAGCCGCCCGTCAATATAAGCAAATTCTTCATCGTTCAAATTCCAGATGTATAACTCGTCGGGCGTATAGATATGAACGCAATACTCAGGATGTTCAATCCCGAGCTTGAACAACTCATTTACGGTTTCAAACTTCATCGTTTCCGTTTTAACGATTCTGTTGTTCTTATTTTCAACGATTACGGCTCCATTATTCGAGATGACGTATTGTCCCGAAACATCCTTCAATCCCAGTTTCTCAAGATCATCCTGCACGGATAAGAAACCGCGCCCGGTATTCGGTGAAAAACGGACGCCTCTTTTAACGGCACGCTTGATTGCTTCAACGGTTTTCGGAGTAATCGTCTTGTTGTCGGCAAGCAGAGTTTCATCCATGTCGCACACAATAAGCTTATACATATTGGTACCTCCATTTAATTTAAACGTTTTCACAAACTTATCGTATATCATTTGTACCAATAAGTCAACAAAAATAACGATAATTACATAAACAGCCTTATCAAAACGTAAAAAGCATTATAAATACTTTTATTTGATTACATTCAAATCAACAGTCCTCAGTTTCCCGACAATTTCACATCCGTCTTCTCTAACACCCATCAGCATTTCTTCACCCGTTGAAAAGCCGTGCGCATCAAAAAAAGAACCGACATCAGATTCTATCGGAACAAGCGTGCACAACTGTTTGAAACGTTCGCGCATCAATGCTTGTTTCAGCATTTCGATGATTTTTCCTCCGATTCCTTGACCGACGACGTCATAATCGACCATGATCAGCCCCAGCCATGCGGTTTTGGACGTTGGAAAATTCAGTACGACGTCAGCAATCGCAACGAGCTTGTCGGCATCATACATTCCGAGATAAAACTTATTTTCCGGCAGAACACCTTCCGGAATGCTCGTCAGATCGCTTAGCACGTCTGCTTTTTTGACTTTATGATTCAAAAACAGCGCATGATATTCGGGATGTCTTCTTTGCAAGGCAAAAATTTCATCACCATCTTCTTCTGTCAAGCGTCTCACTTGGTACGGCAATAAAACATTCAGTCTTTCGATCAGCATCTTGATTCCTCCTTGATTTCAAAAAGAAGCCGGGAAAAAAGTCCCATTTTCCTCTTGAATTAAATGAAAACAAACTTTTTTGTCAAATACAGAACTGCGCAGCGCCTGCTCAATCAATGAGTCAGGCCTGGCTTACGGGCAAAACGCCAATTTTTGAAATCTGCCCGTAAAATGCAGCCATCTGTTACGGGCAAAACGCTGATTATTGAGATCTGCCCGTAAAATGCAGCCCTCCGTTACGGGCAAAATGCCGATTATTGAGATTTGACCGTAAAATGCAGCCCTCCGTTACGGGCAAAACGCCAATTTTTGAAATCTGACCGTAAAATGCAGCCCTCCGTTACGGGCAAAATGCCGATTATTGAGATTTGACCGTAAAATGCAGCCCTCCGTTACGGGCAAAACGCCGATTATTGAGATTTGACCGTAAAATGCAGCTCTCGGTTACGGGCAAAACGCCGATTATTGAGATTTGACCGTAAAATGCAGCTCTCGGTTACGGGCAAAACGCCGATTATTGAGATTTGACCGTAATCTGAGACCACACTGCTTTGGCGAAGGCAAACGAGTAGAACATTTTCACAATTTTTTGACTTTTTATTCTACTTTCGAGGCCGCACGCTCCGATTTTGGTGGCGTCGGTAGAACATTTTCCCAATTTTTTGAATTTTTGTTCTACTTTCAAGGCCGCGCGCCCCGTTTTTGGTGGCGTCGGTAGAACATTTTCACAATTTTTTGACTTTTTGTTCTACTTTCTAGGACGCACGCCCCGTTTTTGAAAAGTCAGGCAGACAAAAATCAGACTTCCCCCTCTGCCTCTGTCCTTTTTTGGACGTTTTGACACGAAAATGAAAACCTTATTTCAAGCATAACAGGGAACCGGGCCTGCATACGCAAAAACCCGGATTAGATTTGCAATTAATTGCAAGTCATCCGGGTTTTCAATTTGAGGCAGAGTTTTTTCCCAGCCTTCAAAGCTGCTTATTAATTTCTTATCTTATGCACGACAACCGTTACCGCTAATGAAGCCAACACGATTCCGCCAAACAGCGCAGCAGGAATTTCGATATCGATCATCGGAATCGTCAGGAACAGCTTGACCGCAATCAATGCGATCAGAATATATGCCGTAACTTCAAGTTCAGGCAGGATTTCCATCAGTCTCATGACGACTTCCGCAATTCCTCGCATACACAAAATACCGATCAGACCACCGATCAAAACGATGACCGGATTTGGCGAAACTGCAAGCGAAGCCAAGATCGAATCAATCGAAAAGACCATATCCATCAATTCGATCGACACGACTACGGACCAGAAAAGCGGCAAAATTTGAAAATGCCCTTTTTTCTGCCGGTGGTGCACCGATTCCGGATGGCGCATCTTCCAAAAGTGGTTCAAAGACAGATACATCAGGTACAACGCGCCAAAAACTTTGACTTCCCAAAAATTGATCAAATATGCGCCGAGTCCGATCATGATGAAGCGAAAGACGTATGCCCCCCATAATCCGTAAAACAGGGATTTTTCCTGTTGGACCTTATCCGGAAGCTTTTGCGTCTGTGCGGCAAGCACGATCGCATTATCAACCGACAGCAAACATTCAATCAAAACAAGCGAGAGGATAATCATCCAGTCCTCGCCAGACGTAATCACCGTCTTCCAATTTTCCAAATCAAAAAACGGACCATACAATTTTTCAATTAGTGACAATCACGGTTCTCCCTTACTATTTATTCAAATTAATTTTAACATGAACGAGCAGTGTAATGAATATTCCGAATTGTAAATTTTTCGTAAATTACAGAATCCTCAACAAGTCTTTGCCATATGTACTTCTGACTTCTTCCATCACGACGAATGCTTTCGGATCAATCTCAGTAATCAGGTTCATTAATTTCACCAGATCCTTCGTGTCGCAAACGCAATAAAGCAGCTGCTTTTTTTGTCCGCTGACGTACCCGTGACCGTCGATGATCGTCACGCCCTGCTTTGTCGCATCGGACAATGCCGAAGCCAGCTCTTCGAAACGTTCCGAGATGATCGTCAAGGAGCGTTTTTCCACGAATTGTGCGAGCAGTTTGTTCAATATCACCGCTGACAAATACAGTTCAACGATCGTCAGCAGCATGTTTTCAAAGCCGATAATCGCCGCTGACGGGATTGCCACCATCAGATCAAAGCAAAGCATGGCAGACCCGGTTTTGATGCCGAAGAACTTGTTGACGATTCTGGCAAGAATCGTGGAACCTGCCAGAGTTCCCTCACCTTTCATGATAAAGCCCATTGCGACTCCCATCAATGCTCCGCCGATCAGTGCTGCCACCAGCGGATCGTGCAGCGGGAAACGCATTGATCCGATCAGCTTCAAAAAGACCGAAATCATCGTGATCGTATATAACGTATAAAAAACGGTCTGCTTGTTCAGCAATTTCCAACCGATCAGAAGCAACAGTCCGTTCAACACGATGTTCGTCAGGCTCGGCGCAATTTTCAGCAAGTAGTAGAAAATCGTCATGAGACCGGTCACGCCGCCTTCGCCCAGATGATTCGAAATCAAAAAACCGTTGATCGCAACGGTGTACAAGAATGCTCCCACAGTATTCAGCAGTAAATTAACAACGATCGTCTTCTTCATCAAAATTCTCCAAATTCAGCTGCATGTCGCCGTTTTCCTCAGCAATTCCATGCAGCCCCCGTTCCTTTCTTCCTTTCAGAAAACCTTTGATCAGCTCATAAAGCTCGCCTTTTTCTTTCGTATCAAGCTTTTGTGCCCCAAAACAGACGTCTGCGCTTGAAGCCAGGGTTTCAACCAAATCAACCTTTTTGATTGCCCGACCGCACAAATAGTCGGTCGAAACGTCAAAAAACTCTGCAAGCTGCCTGATATCAAGATAGGTCGGAGTATTGACGCCGCATTCCCACTTGCTGAGCTGCGACCTGGTATTTTTCTTTTGCTTATATGAAACATCCATCTGATTCAGCTCTTGCGCCAGCTGTTCAAGCGTCAGTCCGCGCCCCGTGCGCAAAGCTCGCATTCTTTCGGGAAACATGGGCAACTCCTCGCTTTCTATATGATCCAGACAATCAGATCATTTTTTGTCCCTTCATCCATTCAGCCATTCTGCGATATGCATCGGCAAGTCCAACTGTCGGTTTCCAACCAAGCGACTCTATTTTGTCGGAATTCAATTTCATCTTAACGTCTGGTGCATATCCCAGTTTCTTTGAGTCAGCAGGAATATCGATCACAACCTTTGACTTTTCCTGAGATAACGTCTTCGAGACCAGCTCAGCCATTTTTCTGATAGTCGTGTGGCTCGATTCGTTGGCTACGTTGTAAGCCTGTCCTGCTTCACCTTTGTATAAAAGCATCAAAATCGCTTTAACCGCATCAATCGTATAGACATAGTTTCCTTCAGACTTGCCTTCCGTCTTAAGAACGATGTCTTCTCCTTTGAGCGCACTTCTTGCAAATTGTGCAAATACGCGATTTTCCGTCGGCAGGATACCTGCTCCAAACGTTTGGGCCAAGCGTGCAGAAGAGATTCTGATTCCATGTTGTGCGGCGTAAGCAGTACACATGCATTCGCACATTCTCTTTCCTTCAGGATAGCAGCTCCTGACAGCAGCCAAATCAACATAACCCAAATCATTTTCCTTTGTATCTTCAGGATCAGCAGACTGACCGTAAATTTCCATTGAAGAAATATAGACAACGCCTTTTGTTCCTTTTTCAACAGCAAGGTTTAAAATATTTTTGGTTCCCTTCAAGGCAACGTCAATCGTTCCTACGGGATCAGAAACCATTACCTTAGAAGTCGTAACCGCAGCGGCATGCACGATATAATCGACTTTTCCTTCTAACGAAATCGGCTCATCACCAGAAAGATCGTCCAAACAAAAAGAAAGAGCATCTTTTCCCATGCATCCTTCATATATCTTGTCAGCCTTTGATTGATTGCGAATCAGTCCGATTACTTCAAGACCCAAATCTAATTTTTCGTTTGCGTAAATCAATGTCCTGACAACCATTGATCCGACAAGTCCCGTTGCGCCCGTTACCAAGATTCTTTTATCTTTAAAATTGCTCCACTCGATTTCACTCGCTAAAAGAGAATTCAAATCTTCCGTCAACACGTTATTCAAGGCCATAGATTTGTTCATCCTCTCTTGCATCCAACAATGCACGCATCGTATAGAAATCATCGGGGGTCGTAATCTTGATGTTTTCCTGCGGTCCTTCGATAAGGTAAAGCTTGTGTCCGTAATATTGCATCATTGAGCACGAGTCAATGAAATCGTGCTTGTTTTCAGCGATTGCTTTCCGATGAGCACCAATAATGTCTTTAAGCCAAAAACTTTGCGGCGCACGTGCCAATCGAGAACGAGAACGATCAGGGACTTCTTCGATTCCGTTTTCGTCATCCACCATAAGAACGGTTTCCTTTACGACAACGCTCGTAATCGAGCTTCCGCGTTTTTTGACCGATTCGATATTGTCGGAAATCGTCTTCGGTCGAATCAAAGGACGAACGCCGTCATGAATCAGCACAACGGATTCTTCACCATTTGCAACACGTTCTGCAGCACAAAGTCCGTTGTAAATGGAATCTTGCCCGGTGGCTCCGCCTTCAACGACTTCCTTCACTTTTTTGATGTTATATTTCTCTAATAAATTCTTGAAGTAAGGAATCCAATCTTTAACGCAAGAAACGACGATTGCGTCAATTTCAGGATGATTTTCAAACAATTCGAGCGTATGGATAATAATCGGCTTGCCATGCATACTCAAAAATTGTTTTGGACGCTCCTTGCTCCGCATTCGCGAGCCGACGCCGCCGGCAAATATTACAGCAATGTTCATGTTAAAAACCTCTCTCGATGCAATAATCATACAATGTAAATTATACCACAGTTTAATTGTAATTCTCTTTACAAATGCAGAGCCCGGATTGCAGCTAATTGATAACCATTTTCATTTGGCGTCTTTTAAGTCTCTCTGTCAAATTCCCGTGAAATCAACGTTCCAGCGCCCCAATTGAGAATGATTTTTATTTAGAATCATTTTAGTTTACATTATTTTCATCTCGTGTTACCTTTGAGACGTAATAAGGATCAGCGTACGGGATTCCACTCGAAGGAGGAAAAAACAATGAAACACTCAACAAAATTGTGGATCATTTTGGGGATCGGCCTTGTTGCGCTTATCTTGGAGTTCGGCTTTAAACAGCAGCTCTTTGCACAAGCGCTGATTACGATCGTCGGATCCATCATCTCGCTTTCAATGCTATATGAAATGATTAAATCACTTAAATCAGGAGACTACGGGGTTGACCTTCTGGCAATCATGGCGATTGTCTCAACGCTTGCGGTAAGTCAATACTGGGCTTCCATGATCGTTTTGATCATGCTTGTCGGAGGCGATTCGCTTGAAGATTACGCTTCGAAAAAAGCACACACGGAACTTAAGGCGCTGCTTGACAATTCACCGCATGTCGCCCATCGTTTGAACGGGGATGAAACTGAAGACATTTCCGTTGATGAAGCAAACATCGGCGATAAGCTTGTCGTGCGTCCAGGGGAACTTGTTCCGGTCGATGGTCACGTTATTCTTGGTCAAAGCAGTCTGGACGAATCTTCCTTGACCGGAGAATCAGTTCCGGTAAGCAAAAAAGTCGGTGATGACATCTATTCCGGATCAGTCAACGGGGATGCTTCTTTAACGATGTTCGTCGATAAACTGGCTAAAGACAGTCAATACCAACGCTTGGTTCAATTGGTCAAAGAAGCCGACAGCAAACCCGGCAAATTCGTCAGAATGGCCGATCGATATGCGGTTCCGTTCACGGCGATTGCCGTAATCATCGCAGGTCTTGCATGGTTCATCTCAAAAAATCCGGTCAGATTTGCAGAAGTCCTGGTCGTTGCTTCGCCTTGCCCGCTTATTCTGGCGGCACCGGTTGCCATCGTTTCCGGGATGAGTCGCTCATCAAGAAACGGCATCGTCATCAAAACGGGAGACGTCTTAGAAAAACTCGCAACGGCTAAAACCGCTGCATTTGACAAAACCGGGACCATTACAAGCGGGAAACTGACGGTTGATTCGGTCGTTGTGCTGGACGGCATTGATAAAAACAAGCTGCTCGAACTTGCGGCAAGTTCAGAACAGGCATCAAACCACATTCTTGCGCGTTCGCTCGTTTCGTACGCAAACGAACAAGGAATCGACCTCGATCCGCCGGAAGAGCTGCAAGAAGAAACCGGCAAGGGCATCAAAGCTCAAATCAACGGTCACAAAGTCATGGTCGGAAAACTCAAGTACGTCGCTCCAACGGACAAAATGGAGTCATTGCCTGAAACCGCCATCTACGTCTCCGTCGATGACAAGCTTTGGGGATACGTGATCTTCCTTGATCATATCCGTAAGGAAGCCCCGGAAACCATGAAGTCACTGAAAGAACACGGCGTTGAACATCTCGTCATGCTGACGGGCGATCAAAAAGCAATCGCTGAAAAAATTGCTCCGCAAGTCGGAATTACCGACGTTAAGGCCGATCTGCTCCCAACAGACAAAATCAGCGCTTTGAAGAACGTTTCAAAAGACAAGCGCCCCGTCATCATGGTCGGAGACGGAGTCAATGATGCTCCTTCTCTTGCAACGGCAGACGTCGGAATCGCCATGGGTGCCAACGGATCAACGGCTGCGAGTGAATCGGCAGACATCGTTATTTTGAAAGACGATCTGTCAAAAGTTTCCAAAGCCGTCATAATTGCGCAAGATACCATGCGCATTGCTCGTCAAGCGGTTTTGATCGGCATCTTCATCTGCATCGGTTTGATGCTGATTGCAAGTACGGGCGTTATTCCGGCCCTTGTCGGCGCAATGTTCCAGGAAGTCGTTGATACCGTTTCGATTTTGTGGGGCTTGCGCGCAAGATACTCGAAGGAAAAATATCATCAGGACAACAACGATCATCATAAAAAGCCGCATGGCAAGATGAACGGTCATGTGGCAATGAATTAACAGTTTATCTGTTATATATTATTACGCTCCAAACGTCGAATCCAACGTTTGGAGTTTTTATTTTTGATTGAAACGGACATGGCCAAACGACAAAAATCCTCCAAAAATTTCTCAGCGTTTTTGGAGGATTTTGCTAGTTATTCATGATTTTTTTTCTATACTGCAACCAACAGAAACGATACACTGGATATCCCAGTTTCAAAAGAAGAAAAGCCAGTTTATCTCTCTTGGGAGTGCGTGGATTCTTCGCGACTTCTTTTGAATTTCGATTAACGTAATTGATAATTTCACGACGTTTTTGCTCAAACTCAGGACCCTTTGCATATAACATTTGATTCAGCGTACTTAGCCTTGCATACACCTGTCGCCTCTTGGTGGCAGATTCCAGCTCAGGGTAAATCTCATTGACTTCCTTAGCCAAATTGTCGGCCATCTCAATCATATCAAGTTTATGTTCATTAAATTGACTGTTAACAATTGAAGAATCATGGAAATTATATGTGTACTTTGATTTTCCATTAATAGCAATCTGATCGCATCTAAGCATCAGCTTATAAGTTACTCCAAGATCTTCAAAGAGTTTTCCAACGGGATACTCAATTCCTTGGAAAAGTTCCCTTTCATACAGTTTTCCCCACACTGACGTATCGATCACTTCATGATAAAGCATTCTTTCAATGCATTCTTTGCTTGAAAGGACCTTATCATCATCAAACTCAAGTCCATCCGCCAAATCGGCAACATCTCCGTTTTCATAGTGAACACGATGCGGACAAATCGACATTTTGCAATTATACTTAACCAAAAGATTATACAAAGTTTCAACATAATCTTCATCAACACAGTCATCCGGATCAACATAAGTCACATATTTACCCTTAGAATGCGCGATGCCATAATTTCTGGCATCCGAAATACCGCCGTTTTCTTTATGATAGACCACGACCCTTGGATCTTTTTTTGAATATTCATCAAATAATTGACGACATTTTTCATTTGACCCATCATCAACGACTACAAATTCCAAATTTCCATAAGTCTGCACAAACAAAGATTCCATGCACTTCGGAAAATATGCTTCCACATTGTAAACCGGCAAAATCACCGAAATTAAAGGCTTATCCATTCTTACCTCCAAATAGCATAAAAACAAGGAGTCAAGTTCAACTTGACTCCTGCAACATCTTACTTGGAACCTTCACCGCTGAAGACTTCCTTCACCGTCAGTCCCAAAATTTTAAGGTCTTCAAAAATCGACCAGTTATCGATATACTTCATATCAAGTTCAATAACTTTTTCAAAATCCGTAATGTCTGAACGACCGCTGACCTGCCACATGCCGGTAATTCCGGGACGAACCGCAAGACGAGCACGATGATGCTTTTCGTAGTTTTTCCATTCATCAATCAACGGTGGTCGCGTCCCGACAAGACTCATTTCTCCCTTAAGAACGTTCCAAAATTGCGGAAATTCATCCAATGACGTTTTCCGAATAAACCAACCAATGCCATGTTTCGAGCCATCCTTGCCCGAACCGATGATTCGAGGATCATTGTCTGCCTTAAACATGAACCCTTTCATCGTGTTCATCGCCATAAGTTCTTTCTTGCGTTCCTCTGCATCCTGATACATGCTGCGGAACTTGTAAATTTTGAAAATTCTCCCGTTTTGACCGACACGTTTTTGCGAAAAGAAGATTGGTCCAGGATCCGAAAAATAAATGATCGGCCCGATGACGATTACCAAAATTCCCGTAATCAACAAACCGACAAGCGCACCGACGATATCCATCAAACGTTTCAGTGCCAACTGAAAACCGGATGCAATTTTCAAGCTTTCCGTCATAACGGTATAGCCGCCGACCTTTTCAATCGTCTTCATGCCGCGTTCGTTGTCATAAAGCTCACTGATTGACACGTGAGAAGTAATCCCCATGTTAAGCAGATCCTGCAGCAAAATTTCTGGAACTACCCCGCCCTTAGGCAAAACGAACATGACCTCGTCTACCAAATCAGTGACGATATTGTCCGTAAAATCATTAAGACTGCCTACGACCGGAACATCATCATATTTTTTGCCGACTTCAGCCGTTGAATCATCGAAAAAGACCGCTCCGGAAATCTCAATATCTCCCAATGATTTTTGTTCGATTCTTTGCTTAACGCCAGCAAAATCGTCTTTTGAAGAAACCAAAATCATTCTCTTCTTGGAATAGCCGTTTTTCTTTCGATATGCCAAAACAATCTTCTTCCATATCAATCGGCCAAAATACACAGCCGGAACACCCAATATCGCCAATAGAACAAACACCGTTCTCGAATACCAAAATGTTGTCTGACTCAAAAGAAGATATAAGGCCAAAACAATAACCAAAGCTGAAACGTATATGATTGATGCCTTTAATTCCTTCAACCAGCTACGCTTAAGAATATTGCGATAGTTGTCTGAAAGCGTGGCAAACACAACGCCAGTAACCAAAATAACCAATGCACCGACTTGGTAGTACGTCCTATCATAAGGGTTTTCGAGTCCATGGCGGATAACATATGAAACAATGTAGACGATTTGCATAACGATCAAATCGACCAAAACAAAATCAAGGTGCTTCAACCACCCATTGCTTTTTTTACTGTACAAATTATTCACCCTCAATCCAAGCAGACATCGTTAACTATGGTTGTTTAACAAAGCCGAACTTTCTAGCAACAAACATCCAAATCTTCTTGACCATATTTTGATTACCCATAAACATCACAGGCAACTCAACGTAGTCTATTTGGTTTTGCTCAATCCAGACATCCATCAAAAGTTCGCTGATATAGCCAAATATCCGAGCTTCGCTGACCGAATACCCTGAAATATCAACACGTTTCTCAACTTCTCCCAAAACATCAAAAAGCCATTCTGAATACGCTGAAAAAACCTTGTCTTTGGCAATAATCATATTGAACATATGCGCACTGCGACGCTTCATTACCTCATCAAACTTCATCAAATAATCAGGGTATTTTTCCGCAATAACCTTGCGTGTTTCTTCAAGGCCTTCAATTTTGTGAGAATGTTCATAGTGAGACCATAAAGTTTCGATATAGTAATTACGCTTTTTAGGAAGAACAGCGTCATGTTTCTCCATAATATCAACAAGCGTTTTTTCATCTAAAACATTTTCATACTTTTTTTCAAGTGACGCACCGAGCATTCTTTTTCCCTTTGAAAACAAACGTCGGTAGTGTACCAAACCTTTAACATCAGCTTTACGATTTTTCCAGGCCCAGTACTGTGCCGTCAGTTCGCAATAATTAGGGTTCTTTTCTGAAATATTTTCTCCGGTATTATCGCGCACGAATCCAGAAAAATCATCTTTTGCCGGTCCAACCTGAACCGGAATATAAATGTTTCCTTCAGGCATCCGAATATCTTTATGGCTTACAACATAAATTTCATATGACAAACCAAAATTCCTCGCTTCATCTCAAATTAATCAGCAAATTCTTTTTTAACTGTTCCCAATGCGGCGGCGATAACCTGATCCATATTGTAGTAACGATACTGCCCCAAGCGTCCGCCAAAAATAACGTTCTCTGCTTCTTTTGAAGCCAAATTCTGATATTCCTTATAAAGACTGTTATTACGCTTGTCATTGACCGGATAGTACGGCTCGTCGCCGCGTTCCCAGTCAGCAGGATATTCACGCGTAATAACCGTCTTGTCTTTGTCGCCCTTGCCGAACTCAAAGTGCTTGTGCTCAATCACACGCGTATACGGTGTCTCGGCATCCGTGTAGTTGACAACAGCGTTGCCTTGATAGTTATCAACGTCAAGTTCTTCCGTTTCAAAACGCAAGCTGCGATATTCAAGTTCTCCGAGCTTATAATCGAAGAACTGATCGATCATCCCAGTGAAAAGAACCTTGTCATAGTTTTTCAAATATTCGTCCTTTTTATCAAAGAAATCAACGCCGGTTTCAACCGTGATCTTATCATCGGCAAGCATCTTTTCAACGATTTGAGTGTATCCGCCAACCGGGATTCCCTGATAGTCATCGTTGAAATAGTTGTTGTCATAAGTCAAACGAACCGGAAGACGGCGGATAATGAATGTGGGAAGTTCCGTAGCCTTCCTGCCCCATTGCTTTTCCGTGTAGCCTTTGACAAGTTTTTGATAAATATCCGTTCCGACAAGCGAAATCGCCTGCTCTTCAAGGTTTTCTGGTTCCTTGCCATTAAGCACCGCACGCTGTTCATTGATTTTGTCCAAAGCTTCCTTAGGAGTAACCACTCCCCAAAGCTTGTTGAACGTATTCATGTTAAACGGCATGTTGTAGATTTCGCCATTGTAATTAGCAATCGGACTGTTCGTATAGCGGTTGAATTCAGCAAATTGATTGACATAGTTCCAAACTTCCTTGTTGGAAGTATGGAAAATATGCGCACCATATTGATGAACCTGAATTCCGTGAACTTCCTTCGTATAAATATTCCCGGCAATGTGGTCGCGTTTTTCAATCACATGCACTTCGTTCCCGCGTTTTGCTGCTTCGTAGGCAAATGTTGCACCAAACAAGCCAGCACCTACAACTAAATACTTTGTCATCTTTTTTATCCTCCGAAACTGATAAAAGCACTTTTTATTCATTATACACTATTTGCATTTGAAATAATTTACCACTAAAGATATGTTACCTAAATTTAAAATAGTTTGTTTAAACTAAACTGATTTATAGTGTATAATATGGTATTAGTGGTTTTGAATCCACTTTTGCACAGTCGATTATATTATATTACTACAATTTACTGCAAGCAATCACATTCTTGGTGAATACGCATAGCTGATAACATCAGCCAAGCAAAAACAGGTAAGGAATCATATGAAAGTAATTAAAAATTATCTCTATAATGCCGGATACCAGCTTTTGGCTGTTTTATTGCCGTTAATAACTGCTCCCTACGTTTCGCGCGTAATCGGAGCACACGGTATCGGCATCAACACCGCAACCAACTCGACCATTCAATACTTCATTCTCTTGGGTTCAATCGGTATCGGACTATATGGCAACCGCGAAATTGCGTACCTTAGATCAAACAAGCAAGCGATGAGCGAAGCTTTTTGGGAAATCCAGATTTTGAAAATGGTTATGGTTACAATTTCTTACGGAGCATTTCTTGTATACTTGGCCTTTTGCCCGGTCTATAAAGAATACATGCTGATTCAATCTCTTAACCTTATCGCTGCGGCGGTCGATATCTCATGGCTCTACATGGGTCTTGAAGATTTCAAGAAGACTGTTTTGCGAAACACCATGGTCAAGCTTGCATCAGCGGCCATGATTTTTATGTTTGTCAAGGATACAAATGATACCTGGGTTTACATCTTCGTTCTTGCGATTTCTGTTCTCGGTGGAAATCTTACCTTGTGGCCATATGTCAAAAAAACGCTTGTCAAAGTTGATTTTAAAAAACTTCATCCGTTCAGGCACTTTAAGCCGACGATTGCTCTTTTCATTCCGCAGATTGCGACTCAGGTTTACCTTGTTTTGAACAAAACCATGCTGTGGGCCATGGTCAGCAGCGATGTTGCCGGATTTTACGATCGTTCCGACACGTTGGTCAAGCTTGTTTTGACAATCGTTACGGCAACAGGAACAGTCATGCTGCCGCACGTTGCCAATGCCTTTCATGAAGGCAACGAAGATGCAGTTAACAATCTTACCGCTGATTCATTTGACTTCGTTTCATGCATCGCAATTCCGATGTTTGCCGGCCTGGCAGCAATCGGACAAAAACTGGCCCCTTTATTCTTCGGACCGCAGTTCAAACCAGTCGGCATGGCCGTTTGTTTGGAGGCAATCGTTATCGTCCTGATTGGTTGGAGCAACGTTATCGGACAACAGTACTTGTTGCCGACTAACAAGATTAAAATTTATACCGGTTCAGTCGTTTCAGGGGCAATCGTCAATCTGATTCTTAATCTGCCGTTTATTTTTCTTTGGGGGTTACATGGTGCGATATTCGCAACGGTATGTTCCGAAATAGTCGTTACCGGATATCAAATGTGGCACGTCAGAAATATCCTGAATTTGAAAAAAATGTTTATCAACGTTCCCAAGTATGTCTTAGCCGGCTTAATAATGTTTATCGTTGTCAATCGCGTCTGCATGATGCTTTATTTTACGTCAACAATTAAAAACGTATTGGCAATTGCAGCTGAAATTGGTTTGGGAGTTGTTGTGTACGGGGGAATATTGCTTTTGTTAAAACCTACAATTTTAAACAAATTGGTAAGTATTATCGAGAAAATTAGGAGTAAGAAAAATGGATAATATCTTAAAAAACAAGATCTATAGCTCAACGCTTGGAATGAAAATAAAGGAAAAAGTCCCGAGACTACCTGAATGGACATACTTTTTCGCTCTATTCATGTACCTTCTCTCTCAATTCGCACAAGGAACTTTAGCAATCAAACGTCTTATTCCCATGTTCTTGCCATATTGGATACAAATGTTTGTCGCACTAATCATCGTTTTAAAGATCATTATGTTTGATGAATATTATCTTAAAGACTGGTTTATCTTGCTATTTTTAGGCATAGTTTTATGGCAAAGTGGCATGAATGCAGGTGAGTTGAACTTATTCTACTACTACATCGCTATTATCGGCGCAAAAAATATCGACTTTAAAAAGATATTGCGTTTCTTTCTCGTAATGATTTCATCATTATTGATACTGACATTTATAATCACTAAATTAAGAATAATACCTGGTTTGGTATTTAATCGTGGTGATGGTGCCCTCAGATATGCATTAGGAACGGTTTACCCATCAGATTTATCAGCAAGATGTTTCTACTTGATGATCACCTACGCTTTGCTTCGTGATTATAAATTGAAGCTGCCTGAATACATCGGATTGATTTCAATTACAATATGGGCATACGTAGTTACCGACACAAAAGTCGATTTGATTTTGATGGTATTTTTCTTGTTAATTGCCGTTTTCTATAAGCAAACCATTACCCTTCTGGAAAAAATAACATCAATAGGCATTGCCATAATTTTAGGATCTGCCGTTTCATTTATGATTTTGATGACATATTTTTACAATCCATCAAATCATTTTATGAAATTGATCGACCATGCTTTGTCAGGAAGATTCTACTTCTCACATATTGCTTTCGAAAAATATAACGTTACGTTCTTAGGACAATATATACCGCAAAATGGTTTTGGCGGAAACACCAAGAGAGTTTTCGACTATTTCTATATCGACTGTTCTTATATAAGAATTTTGATGATGTTGGGTGCATTCGTATTCCTGCTAGTGGTTGGATATTTATTGTATCTCTCTCACATGTTTATCTCCAAAAAGTACTATTCTTTAGAAATTACCTTGATTCTAATCGCGATAAGTTCGTTAATCGATCAACATATGTGGGAGATATCATATAACATTATCTTCTTAGCAACATTCGCTACTCTAAATAGTTTTAAACATTCATCAAAAAGCCTATCAATATAACGATAACTGGAGACTTTACTATGAAATTATTAAGTAACACAGAAATCAAAGAAGTTTTGCTGAATATTCTCATTGAATTGCAAAAGTCATGCAATAGAAATGGGATTGAATTCTATTTGGTTGGAGGTTCATTGCTCGGTGCAATTAGGCATCAAGGTTTCATCCCATGGGATGATGACGTTGACATTGGAATGAAACGACCTGACTATGACAAATTACTTGAACTTTCAAAAAAGAAGGATTTTTTGCCTTCTTATCTCAAAATCATATCTTATGAACAAGGAACTTCACAGTATCCATTTATAAAAATTATTGATACTAGATACTGTATGGAACAAGGATACGTTCAGGAGGGGAATGTGACATCAATATGGGTTGATATCTTGCCTACGGATGGATTGCCGGATAATCCAAAAGATATTAAAAAAATATATCGCAAAGTTGGTATATATCGCGAAATACTAATGCTGAACTTTGCAAAAATCGGTGAAGGAAAAAGCAAGATTAAAGCTTTATTGAAGCCGTTGGTTATTCCATTTGCCAAGTTAGTAGGAGTCAACCGTTGCAACAAATTAATCGACAATCTCTCACGTTCAATACCATACGAACAAGCAAACAAAGTCGGGTGCATAATGTGGGGAATCTATGGTACCAAGGAGTGCATGAAAAAAAATGAATTCGATAAAGCAGTTGACGTTACCTTTGAGGGCCACACTTTTAAAGCACCATCTTGTTGGGACTCATACCTTTCAAATCTTTACGGTGACTATATGAAATTACCACCTGAAGAAAAAAGAGTTACTCACGAATTGAAGGTTTGGAAAAGGGCATTTTAGCCTAATAATACATACAAATCCAGTCATCGATGCTAAGGTCCATTAATAGCGATTTAAATAGAGTCTTACTCATATCTACGTGGCTTTCTTGTGGAACCGTTAAACAAGAAAGCCATTTTTGTTCAATCGTAATCGGTCTTCACAAACCTCCGATATACTTTAAACATCAAGTATATCGGAGGTTTAACTATGAAATTGGATGACGTCATGGAAGTCAACCTTGTTAACCGAAGCCATACCTAAAGAAACATACCGGCCGATCAGAGAAATGGCTGCGAAAATTATTGCGGAAGATGTTGAAATTCGAATTTACAACGGATCCTTGAGAGAGATTCTCAAAAATTTGGATAACTATCTCTGGTATCGTGATCAACATGTTTCCAAATATAAATAATATAAAAATCTATCTCGTTTGCGATAAGACCGATTTTCGCAAAGGAATAGACGGATTGGCCGCTCTTGTCACCGAGGCGTTCAACTTGGATGCCTATGATAATGCAATTTTTCTGTTTTGCGGAACACGTTCCGATCGTTTCAAGTGCAATTAAGTTGTCGCCGATGCATACATCAGTCTGATTCTGAAAAATACTTGAGAAAAGTGTTAACGGAGATTACCAACATTGAGGAATTTGATTCTGAAAGGTTCCGCCATCTTCTCCCATGGAACATAGAGCTTACCTCATAAATAAGAAAATAAAACGATGCATACACGATACCCTGAGATAATAATACTATCTCAGGCTATTTGTGTACACACCGCTATTTTAACGACCGCTTACGTTTTGCCTGAATAGACGCTGTGCAGCACTGCATTTGTCCGGCATTTTATTTGATTCAAGAGTAAAACGAAACTTTTCTCAGCCTTGCTTTTTATGTTCGGTAAATGTTATTATGGCGTGTTTATAGATAAGTTCACTATTTTTAGTATATCATTTAAAAGATTTGATAAAGATATAATAATAAACAATAACATGGAATCCACTGAAATAAATCTATATTTACTTATAGAGTTTTCATTATATTCTATCCATTTTGAAACATCACATACGATTTTAACTATGAATCGATAAAATCGACTACATAAATTGCATATAATATAGCTTACCATGTATCCAATAAAAATTAACAATATAATCGTTTCTAACGGTTGCTTGCTTGAATCATTCATAAAAAACTAATCACAAGCAACATAAGCGAATAAGCTATATAATAACCGTTTTGAAATTGCTATAGAATTCACGATCATGTATTTTTCCGATGAACCCTTTTCCGTATATGAAATCATAAATTATGATCTTCGGTACACCCTTGTTATATTTCATTTTGATGTTTTCTTCATATCCGTCAAACTTTTTTGATAGTTAGCTTTTACAATTCGAAGATTTACTTCGTACCGTCTGACAATCACGATGTAATTTGATTTTATATCTTCCATTGCGAACCTCCGTATTGTTCTTCTCTCAATGTACTCACCCCTCAAATTATCAATAAATGAGTATACAAAAAATGTAAGAAATCCAACAATTCTATTCAGCTGGGTTCTTACATTAAATTCCGTCTTTGCAGCTTAAGTCAAAAAATCTTGCCTGTAAAAATAAACCATATAGCCGTAAAATAATTTTAAATTTAAACTTTATGTTTGATGAAAACCGGTGCAATGACAATTGATATTCATTATTTGTTGTTTTTTGCCCGTTTTCGATACCAGACGAGCGCATTTCGCAAGCTCGACGTGCGCCTTGCGTCTGCCAAGCCCAAAATGAAGTGAAGCCGACGCTGACGTTCAGGCAGTTCGGAAAGTTTCTTGCCAAAACACGTTTTTGCAAGCTCTTCCTGCTTCTTTTCCTGAATTTTGCACATTTTCGTTGCTTCGTCGATGGTCATTTCGTTAAGCATTATCCGCGAGATTTCGATTGAATCGGCAAGTTTTTTAAGCAAATCGATGACTATTTTCTCTTCGATTTCGGAATTGCCCGCAAGACGTTCAGTCATGTATAAAGTTTTGGCAGCTTTGAGAGGTGCGCCGTTGCGTTCCATGAAACTTATAAAAATTTTTGCGTCCAGCGTTTCTTTGACGGTCTGAATGTCTTTTGTCCATTCGGGAGGCTGACCGTCGATGATTTTTTGAACGTCCTTAAAATCAAACGGGATTTCGTTGACGGCATCATACAAATAAAGCATTCCGTTTCGATTGTCTTTTGCGATTGCGTTGTAAAAATACGTTTGAATCTTGCCTGTGCGGAGCGCGATCTTTTTTTTGTTTTCGCCAACGAATTGTTCTTTGCAATAAGCTTTCAGTTTTTCGTTCGTCCAAGGCTTATATTTTGCAACGCGCTCTTTAAGGCATGGATAAATCTGCTGTTCCAAATCAAACTGGCTTTTGTCAAGAATATAATTATCCGCTATGAGCCTTGAAATGAGCGAATAATTGGAAACTCCGATGAAAAAGCATTGCTTTTCTAACGTTATTCTAGGGTCGATTGCTGAAATTTCGCGCATCTGCGCAACGGCTTTTCTGTTTTCTTCAACGGTGACTTTTGGGTCGAGCATTTTTTTCTCCTTTCTTATTTTCGACGTTTCAGCGTTTCGATGTCGTATGCGGGCATCTTGACGGTCAAAAGGTCATATGCGTTGAGGTAGCGGTCACGGGTTCGGCAAAGCTTTTCGGGATGTTTCAGGTCTTCAAGCGAGATTCCCGTTTTTTCAGCGACCTGCTCAATCGTCAAAAAATGAAGCCCGTCGCCGATGATGTTTCGCATTATCAGCATTTTGAGCGTCTGATAGCTTTCGACCGAATTGAACATCGTCTGAGGATTTCTCGGGTCAGGGACAAGCCCCAGCGTAATCATTTCATAAATCGAAACGGTATATTTTGAACGGCTTTTGAGCGCATTGTCAAAAACGGTGCGCGTAACGCCGTATCGAGTCGCCAAAATCTGCGGGGTAATCTTGATTGGCGAAGAAACGTTCCATTGTTTCATCATTTCTTTCACCGTTACGTGCGATACGTTCGAATAGTCGCTTTCGAAATGCGAATAAGTTTCAAACATTTTGTCCACGGCCGTTTTTATGTCCTGATTCAGGAAATTGCGACAGCCTTCCAAAATGAGATACAAGCCCGTTTCGCAGTACATTTCGTACAGATTGAAAGTACGATAAAAATCAAGATATGTTCGTCGAGGGTCCTTGTCGGCAAGCTCGGATATCTTTTTTGTATAAACGGTAACGTTCTTTTTCTTGTAGTCTCTTATAGGGTGCTTTTCAAATTTTTCCATATGTCTTCCTCCTGGAAAGTTATTTAATTTACTTCTTATTTTAGGATACAATCCCCCAAAAGTCAAGAAATTAATTTGATTTTCTCAATCATTTGTTAACTAATCTTTTTTATAATTTTTCCATATCCTCCTAAAACAATGGACAACTATCTAAAAAAACGGCTTGACTGCGGAACACTTCCGCAATCAAGCCGCATAAGCACAGAATAATATTCTTTTATTCATATCACATCCCCAAGGGATGAGGTACATTATATCAATTTTAAATTACAAATAAATTTATCGCTGTTCAACATCTATTTTCTGCTTTTTTCCCGATGAATGTGATATTTTTAAAAATTGCCAACAGTATCAGTAACAATGTAGCCAAAATAGATATTACTTTAGTGGCTTTTTCGGAATTGCACTGTTTATATTTGATGACGATATTATGTTTTCCCTTGGATATATTTGAAACGCCTATCGTGTTGCGCGATGTTTCATAATAGCCAGTTTCCTTACCATCAACATAAACTTTATAATGATTACCATAGTTCAGAAATGGCAAATCTAAGTGACTAGTTTTCCTTATTTCATTTATATTATAACTAATTCCATCAGGCAAACTATTGTATTTAACTTCAAATTCGTCTTTACCCAAAATTGCATGGTGAGTTCTTATTTTTTCTTCAGTATTCCAGTCCTTCACAGCTTTCTTTGGCCAATAATCCAAAGAAACAACGCCTGTATTGTATCCCTTAACCAAGTACATAAATCCATCCTTAGAATTGATTTGGTAGTTAGTAAACGGAGCCGGTTTAGCATTAGAAGGTTTATAGTTGACATATGTTTGACCGCTGCTCTGGTTTAAGAATGTATATGACAATCCTAAGCATATAAATGTTACCGCTGAAATAAACGCAGCACTCTTAACATATTCATTTTTGTCATTAATTATGACAGACACCGTTTCTGTAGCAAACACGGCAAAAAAGAAGTTAGAAACCATCCTAAGTCTTCCAGCCCATTGAATCATAACAATTGGCGTATGATCGAGAAAATTCCACACTAAATCAAAAACCGTTGTTGTTCCAAGAAATACAGCAAACCTATTGCTACTGTTATCTTTGCAAACTTACTTTGTTTATTCCACAATATCAGTCAAACTATTACTAATATCGTAATCAATGGACCAAAAGTGCCATTATTCCCATTAAGAGATCCTACTATTGCATCACCTAATCCAAGTTTTGCCGATGCAATACTTCCACCAGAAGTAGTTGATATATCTGCAGAGTATAATTCTTTAATATTATTCCAATAGAATAATGTCGATAATAATGAAGTTACACATGCATAAATGAAATATTTAAAATTCTTCCAGAATCCATCAGCCATAAAATTAATAATTATCAAAGTAATCAATATTGCTAATGAGTATATCAGCGTACTCAATATATGTGTATATATAACACCTGTCATACCAAGTGCCAAAAAATACCATTCTTTATTTTTTAAGAAGAAAATACTATATACTCCATAGAAAATAAATGGAACAAAAATATAGCCTATGGCTTGTCCCAAACCAAATGTACCAAACAGCCAACTGAAATTATATGCTGATAAAACATATAAAAAAGAAAATGTGAGTGCTTTTTTCTTGCTGCTCCATACCTTTATCCCCATTGCGTATGCAATAATCATGAACACAAAGATAAAAAATATCATTGCTGCATAGACAGCATTTACCGGATTATTAGTCAAAAGCATAGCTATTGCTATAGGATACAGTGGCAATGCTCCATATGCCATATTTATTGCTGCCCCTACCTGATTAAAGCTATACGTACTAATTATGCGGAAAAAAATTACCATTACGTATATTTTCGCATAAATCATATGCCCGGTTTAAATGGAATGACATATCAACACAACAATGCAACGCACCGTTATGTATATAAGGTAAAATAACAATAATACTTACTATTGCACATACCAATATTGCGATTATATTTTTCGCAAAGTTTGATATATTACGTATCTTAGTTTTAATCAATGAAATATCCTCCAACAATAAAGTTATTTTATTAATAACAATGCAAGGAAGCATAAATGCTTATAATAAGCTAGTAGTCTTGAAATAGTTAATCGTATTTTCTGTTTTTAGTACATGTAATGCCACCGGTTTTATAAAACTGCTCGCCATCAACCGCAAATGGATATCTTTAAGAAAAAAGTTTTATCAAGCAAAAAAATATTCTGACGGATCTTCATTTACTTTTTCATTGGAATTATTACCCATGATATCGCCAATATCTTGCTGATTGGCAGCTGATTTTCATTAAAGGCTAAATTGATAAAAAAGGCTGCGCAGCCTTTTTCTATTTCAAAAATTCCTTCGTATAGTCATCTTCCTGAATCGTAAACCTAGGACGCTTCTTAACCTCAGTGAATATCTTTCCGACATATTCGCCAATCATGCTCAAACAGATTAATTGAATGCCCCCAAGCACCCAAATTGACGTAATAAGCGAGGTCCATCCGCTGACGACATTGCCATTGATTTTCTGAACAATCGAATAAACAAACAGCCCGATTCCAATCAGTACGACCAACAGACCCAGATTCATAATCAATTTAATCGGAACGGTCGAAAATGACGTAATACCATCCATCGCAAATTTGATCATCTTCTTTAACGGATACTTTGATTCACCGGCAAAACGTTCTTTTCTTGCGTAATAAACCTTGTCTGAAGGATATCCGACAAGTGGCACCATCCCTCTTAAAAACAGATTCCTTTCGTCAAAGCGCAATAATCCTTCGGTTGCTCGCTTGCTGAGCAATCGGTAATCAGCTGAATTAGGCACCATGTCGACGCCTAATTTGCTCATCAAAGAATAAAATGCCATCGCCGTCTTGCGCTTGAAAGCCGTATCAGTATCACGATTATTTCTTACCCCGTAAACAACGTCGATTCCTTCATGATACTTTTTGACCATCTCCGGAATGGCATTGACATCATCCTGCAAATCAGCATCAATCGTAATCGTCATGTCAGAATAGTCAACGGCCGTTGTCAATCCCGCCAAAAGCGCATTTTGATGTCCATAGTTGCGACTGAATCTGATTCCGGTCACATATTCAAACTGGTTTTCAAATTTCTTGATCAATTCCCACGTCTTGTCTTTGCTGCCGTCATCGACAAATAACAGCTTGCTGTTTGAAGATACTTGCTCTTCAGAAATCATGGACTCAAGAACAGCACCAAGTTCTTTAACGGTCTCCGGCAATACTTCCTCTTCGTTATAACAAGGAACAATAATCGTCAACATATTGTCTTCGCGCATGAAAATACTCCTCTCTGTCATGAAACGTGTCAACTTTAATTATAAATCAACAAAGCAAGAAATTGTATCGATAATTATCCTGATAACCTGTTTATATATATGACTAATGCAATATTCGAATTTATTTAGCATTGTTCAATAAATCTGCAATTTCTTCATATCATCAAAATAATTAAACTGAAAAACTGAACGATTTGTCATAACTTTTGAAACATCAAAGCCATAAGTTTTATGTATATTTTAAGTATAGAGAAAGGCGAGGTGCAATGGATATGAAACATGTTACAAAATTCCAAAAATCAATTTTTGTTTCACTGGCTGTTTTAGGATTTGTCGGAGGAATGCAAACGTCCGACATTATTAATAGCGGTGACGGATCAGCAATTCCAACGATTAAAGCAGCATCCGTGCGCCGAGGCCAACAAAGAATCAACGGTCACTGGTATCTGTTCGATAACAACGGACATTACAAAACAGGATTCCAATGGATTCCCGAACAACATAAAACAGTCTACTATGCCCGTAACGGACAAATGCAATACGGTCAACAAAGAATCAACGGTCACTGGTATCTCCTTGATAATTGTACCGGTGCTATGAAGAATGGTTTCCAGTGGATTGCTAATCAACATAAGACCGTTTACTATGCGGGCAATGGCCAGATGCAGTACGGCCAGCAAAGAATCAACGGTCACTGGTATCTCCTTGATAATTGTACCGGTGCTACGAAGACTGGTTTTCAGTGGATTGCTAATCAACATAAGACCGTTTACTATGCGGGCAATGGCCAGATGCAATATGGCCAACAAAGAATCAATGGTCATTGGTATCTCTTTGATAATTGTACTGGTGCTATGAAGACTGGTTTCCAGTGGATTGCTAATCAACGTAAGACCGTTTACTATGCGGGCAATGGCCAAATGCAGTACGGCCAACAAAGAATCAATGGTCATTGGTATCTTTTTGATAATTGTACCGGTGCTATGAAGAGCGGTCTTCAGTATATCGCAAACCAGCGAAAGACAGTCTACTATGCCGGAAACGGGCAAATGCAATACGGATATCAAACGGTAAACGGACATCACTACTACTTCAATACGGTTACAGGAGCATTGGAACCACTTCCTTCAACCGGAAGTTCCAAGACATACGCTCCAAGCAATCAGTCGACGTTTTCATTGAACGGTCATAGTTATGCCGTAAAATCGTTCAGCGGAACTGGAACTGTACCTGCTGACAATTACGTCTACGCTTGGACATCGCTTAGAAACTACTACTTATTTGAATATTACGGCAATGCACACAAAGAACTTGCATCTCTTCATGTTGGCAGTCCCGTCGTAATCAACGGTCAAACCCTTCACGTAAGAGAAATCATCACGAACGTTTCAAATGACGGCAACGCATATGATCTTGTCGCAAGAAAGATGCAGCAGTACAAAGCCGGTTGGCAAACGTGCGAATATGCAGCATACGGTTCAACGTTGCGGCTTTGGTTCGCAAATTAATTGATTATGAACAAAAAAAGAATCCCTCTGAGAAAGGGATTCTTTTTTTATCTGTCCACATGAACGCCTTCACGTTCAATTTGCAAGATGCGATACTCGTCCTTCAATCCGGCTTTTTTGCCCAAATCAATATATTCTTCAACCTTGTCATGCGGCAAAAAGCTCATGACAGTTGGGCCGGCACCGCTAAGGTACGTGGCCATCGCGCCTGTTCTGTGTCCGATTTCTCTTAAAATCGGAAGATGAGGGACGAGCTTTTCACGATAAGTCTCGTGATAACGATCGCTTTCAATCATTTTGCCCGCAGTCTTCATGTCACCGGCAACGAGTGCCGCGACCAAAACGTTGCCGATGCTTCCCGCCGCAACGGCTTCAGAAAACGGAAACTTTGCCGGCAGGACGTTGCGTGCGTCAGCCGTGGCCAAATCGTATGCAGGAATATACGCAACCATCGTCAAATCAGGAAACTTGAGCTTGATGCTTGAAACATCGCCGTCGACCATCGTTGAAACGACGAAATCTCCGTATAATGCCGGAGCCACGTTGTCCGGATGTCCTTCCAGTTCAGCCGCTTTTTGAAGAATCTGCTCATTTGTCAAATGCATCTTTCCGACCTCGTTTGCCATGACGACGCCTGCGATCAGTGCCGATGAGCTGCTTCCCAGTCCGTGTGCCAACGGAATCTCGGACGTTACCTTAATATGCTGCGGTTCCAGCTCAGGATTCGTCTTGAGCGCCGTTGCGACGATCATATTGCGTTCGTCGCTTGGAATCGCATATCCCATCTTGTGGTCGACCTTCCACTTCGGCGCTTTGCCATAAACGGTGACCGTGAGGTATGATGAAACAGCAATGCCAAGCGAGTCAAAGCCTGGTCCAAGATTGGCGCTGGTTGCCGGAACCCTTATTTTAAGTGTCATGAATAACCTCCGCTACTTTTCCGTAAGAACTTTATAAGCCGCAAGCACGGAAATTTCTTCGAGTTCATTGAGTTTTTCGACAATATGATTCAGTTGTGATTCGGACATTTCATGAGTCACCATTGAAACGCGCGCAAAACGATCATTCATTTGCGTTTGCGTAATCAAACGGAAACTTGCGTCATATTCAGTCATGATTTCGGTCAGCTTGAGCATCTGTCCTGGCTTGTCAAGCACTTGCAACGACAGATAGTATGGATAAACGACTTCAGAATCATCCGCAAGTTCAAGCTCATTCGTGTAATCGTTAAAACTAAAGCCCGTCGTTCCCATAACGATATTTTTCGTGACAGAAGTAATATCGCTCAAAACGCTGTTCGCCGTTGGCAATTCGCCGGCGCCCGGGCCGTAGAACATCGTTTCGCCAACAGCAGATCCTGTCACAACGACAGCGTTGTTTTCGTTTTGAATGGCAGCAAGCGGCTGCGTTTGCGGTACGAGCACCGGTCCGACGGAAACATCGATGTGCCCGTTGACAAGTTTGGCAATTCCAAGAAGCTTGATCACGTATCCCAAGCGCTTTGCTTCCGCAATATCAGCCTTCTGAATTCCGCGGATGCCTTTAACCTTAACCTGATCCATCGTAACGTCTTTGCCGAATGCAAACTGCGTCAAAATAATCATCTTATAGGCGGCATCGATCCCGTCAACGTCGTTTGTCGGATCGGCTTCAGCAAAGCCAAGCTCTTGTGCTGATTCAAGCGCATCTTCATATGAAGCACCGTTTTTGTTCATCTGTGTCATGATATAGTTCGTCGTCCCGTTGACGATTCCGCGAACTTCGATAATTCGATCGGCAGCAAAAGAGTTGACGATCGTGCGCAAAATCGGGATGCCGCCGGCAACGCTGGCTTCATAGCAAAGATCGCAGCCATGTTCTTTTGCAAGGCTGATCAGTTCAGGGCCGTGCGTTGCGATAAGATCCTTGTTTGCCGTAATGACGTGCTTGCCGGCTTTCAAAGCCCTTTCAATATACTCTTTTGCGATATTGACCGTCCCCATAACCTCGACAACCATTTGAATCTCGTCATCACAAAGAACATCGTCCGCATTGTCCGTCAGATTGATGCCTGTCAAATCAACGGAACGCTTCTTTTTGAGATTGTGCACGACAACTGTCTTGACTTCGAGTCTTCTGCCTGTAATGTTGGAAATTTTTTCAGCATGATCGCGCAAGATGCGAATCACGCCGCTGCCAACGGTCCCGAGACCCAAAATGCCAATTTTGATTGTTTCCATGTAATGCTACCCCCACTTGGTTTATTTGTTACTATTCTAACATAAGGAGACATTAAAAACCTACGTATTCTATAAATTTGTTGCCGAAAAGCACTATGATGATTATAATTTACTTAAAGCAATGCGAACATTATCAGTTTTATCAGCATTAATCTTCGAAATTTGAAATTTTTGAAAGGGGTATTTCACATGCAAACTCTCTATCGCAGCACGCGCGATCCAAAAGGTCAAACGATTACTGCCTCACAAGCCGTCCTTCAAGGCCTCAGTCCTGATGGCGGCTTGTACGTTCCAACGTCAATTCCTGAAATCGACCTTGATTTAAACGAATTAAAAGACCTGTCGTACCAGGATTTGGCATACAAGATTCTGCGTCCGCTTTTTTCCGACTACACTGATGAGGAACTGCGCTCATGCATCGACAAAGCATATGGAGATCAATGGGATACCCAAGAAATAGCACCGGTCGACTATCATGCGGACAACGCCTACCTTGAGCTTTTCCATGGCCCGACGATTGCTTTCAAGGACGTTGCTTTGCAGCTTCTTCCGCATCTAATGACCGTTGCGGCCAAAAAGAACGGCTCAGACAAGGATATCGTCATTTTGACGGCAACGTCAGGCGATACCGGCAAAGCTGCCATGGCTGGATTTGCCGACGTTCCCCACACGCAAATCATCGTCTTTTATCCAAAAGACGGCGTCAGTGCCATTCAAGAAAAGCAGATGCTGACGCAAACAGGAAAAAATACGCACGTCGTCGGAATTACCGGCAATTTTGACGTTGCTCAAACAAACGTCAAAAAACTTTTCAATGACAAAGAACTCGCTGAAACGATTGCCAAGGCAGGTTATCAATTCTCTTCTGCCAACTCGATCAACATCGGACGACTCTTCCCGCAGATCGTGTACTATTTCTATGCTTACGGAAAACTCGTCAAAGATGGCAGGATCTCAGTCGGAGACAAGATCAATTTCAGCGTTCCGACGGGCAACTTCGGTGACATCCTCGCAGGATGGTTCGCAAAGAAGCTCGGTCTTCCCGTCAACAAGCTCATCTGTGCTTCAAACAAGAACAACATCTTGACCGATTTCTTCAATGAAGGCACGTATGACAAGAATCGTCCGTTCTACGTCACGAGCTCTCCTTCCATGGACATTCTCGTTTCAAGCAACCTTGAACGTTTGTTGTTCTATGTTTCGGGCGAAGATGCCAATAAGACGGCTGAATTGATGAATCAGCTGTCGGTTTCAGGAATATATACGATTGACTCCGATATGCGCGCAAAGCTCGCCGATTTCGCAGCTGATTTTGCAACTGAAGATGAAACGGCTGCTGAAATTTCACGTGTCTTTTCTGCAGACAAGACGGCAATCGATCCACACACGGCCGTTGCATCCAAAGCTGCCGAAAGCTATAAAGCAAATACGGGTGATAACAGCCCGCTCGTCGTCGTTTCAACGGCAAGCCCGTACAAATTCCCGCAAGCAGTTTTAAATGCCTTAGATGCCAAGGGAAAAGACGAAGAAGGTCTCGAGGCAGTCAAATACCTTCAGGAAAAGATCAGCGTCAAACTGCCTGAAACGGTCCAGCGTTTGTTCGATGCACCGACTTTGCATGATACGGTCGTTTCACCGGATGAGATGAAGTACACGGTTGTAGAAATTTTGAAATAGCAAAATACCGCTCAGCTAACAATTTACTGAGCGGTATTTTTTAGTCTCTACGTCTTTTTATCAATATTGTCAAACTCAATACAATGAAGATTATAAATGAAATGCCAGAGATTATAGCTCCTGCTTTAAACCAAGGCGTATGATATTTGAATACTAAATTATGTTCTCCCTTAGGAACTTTAATAGCCATCATGCCACCGGAATTAATAACATCAATCTGCCTTCCGTCTAAAAAAGCATCCCATCCTTTGTCATACGGAACAGAGAACCAGACAAGTTTTTCCTTGCCATAGTTTGTCGTACATGAAAATCCCGTATTGTCGCGTTTAAAATTCTTGACCCTGTTTTCAACTGTTCTATCAATATTTTTATCTATTTTGTTATAGTCAATATCTTTTACATCTAACTTGCTTGCTGCAGAATCAATCTTGTCAACTGATCCATTATCTACAACTGCAGCATTCATCATTGCAACAGCCCGTTTTTCTTTAGGCAGTTCCAACAAATTTTGCTTAACGATATAATGATCTACCGCAAAGCCGATCGGGCAAGCTTTTTGTGACTCAATATAATATGTCTTCTTTCCTTCGCTTACTTTTTCAAGAATTTTTCTGCCATCTTGCTGTGATGAGATAGTGTATTTTCCGCCAAGCAATAGTCCCTCCGGATCTCTATCATTGAAATTTGTTTTTGAGAAGTTGCTTGCGTACCAATCGAACAAGGCATCAAACTCTTTTGAAGAATTCTCAACGGTTGAACTGAACGTGCCAATGCCGCTGGCATTTCCCGTCAATGTAAACAGGTTATTAGAAGTATTATAGCGATACTGCTGATCATTCCTTTTTAGTTTAGAACCAATGTTAAAGTCATTCATATAGCTTGCTGTATCGCTGCCCGTTCTGTACAATTTCAAAGTAATCCCCGTCGTGATCATAGCGAACAAACAAACCAACGACAATACCAAATTATAGTTAAATTTGTCCGTTTTAACTAATAAGAAAATAATTGCAGGACCAAAAATCGCAATCGCAACAAACAATAACAGCCTGCCAGGATGATATATTATTTGAGTTCCAGCTGCATCAAATTTGATAAATTTAATTATTACAAAATAAGCAAGAATAATTCCGATATATATCAACGAATACTTTGCAATATCATATTTTTTTACGTCTTCCACTACTATTGAAGTTGCTAAAGATGCCATCAGAACAAACATGAACCACCATCTTTGGTACGGAACCGTAAAAGCAATAAATCCTGATTGAAGCAACGGTGAACAAGAAACGACCAAGGAGATGATCAAAATATTTCTCAGCCATCCCTTATTTTTTATAACAAATGCCAGGACTAATGCAAAACCAAATAACGGAATATAACACGAAGTAGAGTCCCAATTGCCTACATAAATCGCACTATGAGAGTTCATCGTATCCCCAGGCAAAATTATTCCCTTCAAAATGAATAACAGATGCCTGGTATCGTATAACAGATTTTGAAGATACAATGCCGTCTCGCTGCGAGAGTTGCCCATAATGTACATAACGCTTGGAACAAACAGGATTGAGCCCATTCCAACGCCAAGGATCCCGCATAATACGCTCTTAAAAATTCTGACCGCAAATTCTTTGATAGAGGAACGGTTCCAAAATCTCAACAAGAAATATATTATCAAGAAAATCACTTCTTGAATGAAGAAGAAGTAATTGATTACACAATTTAAAAAGATGGCAAAAATAAACAACGGGCTATATTTGCTATCTTTCATGGTCAATTCCAATCCGATCAGCATCAACGGGAAAAATGCAACAACATCATGAAAATGGAAAAACATCAGATTGGTAGTCTGAAAGCCTGAAAAAGCATACAACAAACTACCGATTACCGCATATTTAGAATCTTTCACAAAAAGTCTGATGTAATAATATGCAGTTACGCTAGCTATAACGTATTTCAAAATATACAAATAGCCGGCCAAATATGGAAAACTTATCTTTGAAAAGAGAACACTGATCCAAAAAAACGGACTTCCCAAATTAAAGAAACTAAAGCCGTTAATTAAAGATGCACCCAAATCAAGATTCCATACCCATTGTCCAAAAGGTTTAGCTGCCAAGGCATTTCTGACTGCCGTAGCAAACGGCAACTGTTGCGCATTAAAATCAGCAAATATCGTAAATGAACCGTTGCCTTTAATTATGGCAGTCCCAAAAATTGCAGCTGCCATTACTAAAGAACACAATATACATACCACTAAGTTTTTATCGTGTTTTTCCTTAATCAAAATATTTCCCTCGCTTTAAAGCATTTGCAGACGGCTATCCAGATTCCCAAAAAAATAATGCCGATCAAAGTTGCGACTAGTCCCTTGAAGAATCCCGGAACCCTGTAGTGCATGCTTAAATTATTCTTTCCTTTCCTCAACGGAATAGAATATAAACAATCACCAATCATCTGCGTTTGTACGTCTTTTCCGTTTAGCTTAATCGTCCATCCTTTGTCACACGGGACCGATAAATAAAGACTTTCTCCCTTTTCTTTGGCAGTCGTCCTGATTTTAACGTCGCCATTTTTTATTTTCATAAATTTAAGTTCCCGTGCTTTTAGTTTGGATGTAATTTTGGCAAATTCTTTTAAATCCAATGCATAAAATGCAATTCCGTCTCTTTTTATGTCATAGGACGTTTTAGCTGCCAAAGAGACGTTTGCCGTTTCTTTATTGCCATTAGTCGGCATATGGAATACTACCGGGGACAGCCATGATGAATATGGAATTTTATATTTATTATCAACGTTTAGTTCCGCATTCACCCATGTGTTCCAAGGAATCATTCCATAAACGGCGTACTTGCCGTTTTTCGGCAAAGAAACCTTGTAAATCATCGGTTTCTTTTGTTTGATATCCCCCTCTTGAACCAATGAAAAATTCAAGGGTTGATAAACGGAAACCCTTTTGCCGATAAGTTTGCTATATAAGCTGTTTTGATATTCAAAATGATTGGCTAAGTTATATGCAACGTTATTATCTTTATATTGTATAGCCATAGGAAGGGCATATGGGTTCAAATACGTTTTACGCCCATTGTACTCACCAATGCCTTTCACTCTCTTCAACCCATTGATCGGATATGAGGACAGCACGTATTTTGTTCCCAAAAATGAATCTATACCCAACATGGAGGTATTGACGACGCAAAAATTCGGTCCCATGATATTATATCCTGCTTTATCCAAAAAGCCCCTCTGCATATCATTCGGCGAAGACGTGTATCCTGCCAACGACCAATAATTATGTGCAAATGCTTCATCATAATTTGCATTAATTCCAGCGTAAGTCTGCGTTATTCGATAAACTCCTCTGTCTCTGCTTTGAATCATGCTGATTTGCTTGCTGGCTTCTTTAGTCTCTTTGCTTCTTAAATAACTGTCATGTTCCGCATATTTATCCATCAGCAAAACAGAATTATACACTGTATCACCTATGCATAAAAAAGCCATCAGTAAGATTGATGATTGATAAAACCTGATATTTATATTTTTTGATTTAATGAATATAACCAAACCAAATGCGAACCCTGTCACAAGAAACATCAGTGCGGTTGCATAAACTTCCCTAATCGGCTGAGCATGCCTTGCATGGTTTAACAAAACAATCATCACGCTCAATAAAATAGCACTGACAGACGTAGGCACCATCCCATATTCACTGCCCAAGAAATATTCACCCGCAATGTATATCAATACAAAAATAGCTAGATATGAATAACGATACCAATAACCATTAACATCCTGAAACATGGAAAATGCCGATATCAACGGTTTCCAATACATGCTCAAAATGGCAAATAAAAGCAATAGTCCACATTTGACCTTTTCGCTTACTTTAATTTTCTTATTTAGGAAAAAGGCAAACACACCAATCACAACGATGCATCCACAAAACAGAGCTACGCTGTTTTCGGCACTTGTTGCACCATAAACGTAATTTTGAAGAACCGTTTTTATATCACCGGTTATCGTATTATCAAAAAGCTTGTTCCACTTCAAATCACCGCGAGAACTCCCCTGTAATGCCTTAACGGTCGGAATGAACAAAAATGCGCTCAGCATGATTCCAAGAACCATTGCAAAAACATAGCTTAATCCATTTTTCAGTAAATTTACAAGCTGATCTTTAGCTGCATCTTTTTTCTGATAATTTCTGGCATAGTCAAAAATAAACCAAAATCCGGAAAAGATACAGTTAATGCCTGCACTATACCAGTTGGCGATTATCATATAGCCTACCACAATAGCCAGCTTCCAGCCTTTTGATTCACCAATGACGATTTTGTGAATGAACAACAACATCAATGGCAGCACGTAAACACCGTCAAGCCACATAATGTTGCTGCTTTGAGCAATATTATATTGACAAAGTGCATAGCTGACGGATAAAACGATTGTCATTGCATACTTCAAATTGCTATTAATCTTTTCTTTGAATGTTTCCGCCAAAAAATAACTGCATGAAAGCGCAGCAAGCACCAGCTTAATGACAACCGCAATATCAAAGAAAGTACGCAAATTATCTTTGCTGAAAAAAATTACTAATAAATTAATGGGAGAAGAGAGGTAATAGCTAAAGATGGCAAAGCTGCTTCCCCCCAACACATTGGAAAAAGTGTATGAAAAATTATTTTTGCCTAAAATAACGTCTTTTAAATATGCATACAGATCAATGTATTGGATATGCGCATCCATTGATGCCAGTGACTTATCGTTTCCAAACGGAATGAGGCCTTGAATATACATGATCATCAACAAAAGAGACAACGTGCATAGACTGGATATAACCACTATCGATGCCTTTTTTCTCTTGCTCATCCTATTTTCCCCCTATGATAAAAACTGTTAATCAACAACAAATTATATCACATAAAATCCCCCTTAATACAATCAATATATTAATTATAAATCACATATCACCGTATCTAATGTATAATATAACCTAGTAAGCCCTTGTTTTCCGCATAGGCAACTACCCATGGAGGATTCTCAAATGAAGACATTATCAATTATTGTCCCGTGCTATTACGAAGAAGAAAGCCTTCCTCTGTTCTATAAAGCAACAGAAGAAGTTAATCAACAACTTGAAAATATCAAATTTGAATATTGGTTCATCAATGACGGATCAACCGACGGAACCTTGGCAGAAATGCGCAAATTAAACGAACTTGATCCCGAAAACGTCCATTACGTTTCCTTTTCGAGAAACTTTGGCAAAGAGGCCGCACTTTACTGTGGCCTGCAGCAAGCTACGGGCGATTATGTCACGGTAATGGATGCTGATTTGCAAGATCCACCGGAAATGCTTCCTGAAATGATCAAGATTCTCGAAAACGAAGATTATGATTGCGTGGGAACACGCAGAACGACCCGTGCCGGTGAACCACCGATCAGATCTTTTTTTGCCAGAATGTTTTACAAAATCATCAATAAGATTTCCGATACCGAAATCGTCGATGGAGCCCGTGATTTCCGCGTCATGACGCGACAAATGGTTGATGCGATTCTCGAAATGAGCGAATACAATCGCTTTTCAAAAGGCATCTTCAGCTGGGTCGGTTTCAATACCAAATATCTTGAATATAAAAATCATGAACGCGTTGCCGGAAAAACAAGCTGGAACTTTTGGAGCTTATTCAAATATTCAATCGACGGAATCGTCAACTTTTCGCGTTTCCCGCTTGATATTGCATCGTTTATCGGCTTCATTTCGGCCTTGATTTCGGGATGTGCCATCCTCTTCATCGTTATCCGATACATGATTCATGGCGATCCGACAAGCGGTTGGGCTTCCATGGTCTGCATCATGCTGTTTATCGGCGGAATCCAGCTCTTTTGCTTAGGAATCGTTGGCAAGTACATCGGCAAAATCTTCACTGAGGTCAAGCACCGACCTATTTATATCGTAAAAGAAAAGAAATAACAGGTAATTGTAATGAATAAACTAAAAAATTTTTTTGACGTGACCATGATCAAGTTCATTTTGGTCGGGATCGTGAACACTGCAGTCGGCATGGGAACCATGTTCATCTGCTACAACTTCTTCCATCTCAGTTACTGGATCTCTTCTGCCTCCAACTACGTGGTCGGAAGCATCGTCAGCTACTTTTTAAACAAGTACTTTACTTTCCAAAACAAATCCAAGAGCATGAAGACCGTTGTCAAATTCATCATCAACATTACGGTCTGCTATCTTGTTGCGTACAGTGTTGCAAAACCATTGGCTATTTGGGCATTCAGTTCATTTGACAAGAGCATCCAGGACAATATCGCAATGCTTGCAGGCTCGGTATTCTTCGTCGGCTTGAACTATATTGGACAACGTTTCTGGGCATTTAAAGAAGAATAATTTCCAAATTGGAATTCATTTTTCAAATTTGGAATAAAATATTGCAATATTGGAACACATTCCCTCTTTGCGGTATAATATACACATAGAAAACGATTTTAAGGGGGACCATTTCGAATGGCGAAAATCAAGATTGTCACCGACTCCTCAGCTCAGTTGACACCAGAGGAAATTGAAGAATACGATATCCATGTTATTCCGTTGTCAGTCGAGATCAACGGGGAAAACCACGTTGACGGCGAAACGATCACAAGACAGGAACTCGTCGACGAACTGCGCAAGGGCAACATTCCGAAGACTAGTCAACCGCCAATGGGACGTTTTTTGGAAACATTTGAACAACTTGGAGCTGATGGCAGCGAGATTTTGGCAATCATGATGTCTGACGTTTTGAGCGGTACATACCAAACCGCATGTTCTGCCGCTGAAATGGTAAAATGCAGCGTTACCGTCATCAACAGCAAAGAAACTGATCGTGCGCTTTCTTTCCAGGTCTTAGCAGCCGCAAAAGACGTTAAGGAAGGAAAAAGCATCGATGAAATCAAAGCACACTGTTTAGATATTCATAAGCGCACGACGACGGACGTTTTGATCGACAACATGGACTGTTTGGTTGCCGGCGGTCGCGTCAGCAAACTGGCAGGTGCTTTGACCAAATTGATCAACCTGAAGATCATCGTTCGTCTGCGCGAAAACAGCCTTGACGTTGTCTACAAGGGACGCAGTCGCAAAGCATTCCTGAAATATTGCCAAGAATTGAGCAAGTTCCATCAAGACAACCACATTCAGGAACTGTCGCTTTCAAACGTCGGAACCGATAAAGACTTCCTTGAACGAATCAAAGAAGCCATGTTGCCGGAAGGAAGCAAGGATGCCCCATATATTGCACGTCTGACAAGTCCCATCATCATGACGCATACCGGTTTGAACGCCGTCGGTGTGATTACGCTGACGGAAAAGGAAGAACCGGAGGAAAACAGATAATAAAAATGAGTCCTTACTGAACTTTATGACACAGTAAGGACTCATTTTATTCTGTTCAATTTTTATAAGCTTCATTAATCCTTTCAATCAAATCACTGGAATGCTTGAAATCAAATTTCCTCGCAAAAAAGAAGTTGCCGCTTTTTATCTCGTTCAAATCCTTTTCGTCCAGGACGGCTGGATAGCTTCCGTATTGTTCAACCCATTTTATATAACGATAGTTTTCGTTCGTACATCTTTTCAAATAGTCCTCGTTATTGCATAATATCGTCTGAACCCAGAATTCATCCGAAAAACACCCTGTTTGAAGCATCTTGACAAAGTTGGGGTGCTTATCCATATATTCCACACAGTATTGTGCAGCATCCCTCGGGAGATCCATCCAATTGGCACCGGTATAAATATCAAAATCTATTCCCAGCTTCTTGAACTTATTAACTCTAAGCAACAATTGAACAAATATCAAAAAACGATGATAAAATTTGCCAAAAACGGTTCTTCTCTTAACGGTATCATAGTTAAAATAGAACTTTTGCCACCAAATCAGCCGTTCATGTGACTTAATTCTGTCTTCAGCCTTGATATAACGCATATAGATCCTATCGTTATTTTCAAAAACTTCATATAACTCATCAATATTTTTTACTGGCCAGTCTTGACCGGAAATAACATGCACATACGATATATCCGGATTCTTCAAAGCAAGTTTCATCAAACGATATGCAGCCTCGCCTATGCTCCAACTGCCCCAGTTTACATCAACTTCAGAGATATGTTTAATTCCGTTATCATCCATAAACGACTTCTCTTTTTCACTGACAGGACATTTGGTATCAAAATGAATATAGACTTCAAACCTTCTGTTCAATTTAGATGCCAACTGCAACACTTGATCAACATTCTTGTGTGCCAAAATGAGCATTGCTTGCATACTCTATTCCTCTTCTCGATTAAGTTAGTGTACCAATTGCCGGATTGCATTCTTGATATAGTATCCGGAACGCATCTTTTCAGCAATTACTTGCGTATTACTCTTTATCTCATTATACTGTTCGCTGCTGAGTTCGTCTAAAATCGAATCAACGTCTTCCAACGACTCAACGGCTATCCCGACTTTATTTTTCTCAACAAAATCAGCCAATGCGGCATCTTTCCAAATAATAACCGGTATTCCTGAACTCAAGTACAATGACACCTTATGCGGGTTGTTGTATCTCATGTATTCCCCAAATACTCCATCGCACTTGTCCACGCTTTTTCCATCCCACACCAATCCGAAACTGTGATTCAAGTGTGCCGGAACCTCTTCAGGAGTATATTGACCTTCATAATTAATGCATTCACCGTAATTATTTTGCGGATTAGGCCCCATTAAAAACAACTGATGTTTTATGTCAAGCCTGTTTAAAAAATCAGCTTTCTTTAGATTGCCGGCAAAGCACAAGGATCCATCATAAGGATACCCGCTTTGTATCTCTTGAGGGTTGTCATAATCGAAAATTTCCAAATTAGCAATAGGAACATTGACACCATTATCTTTAAGCCACTCATTCATTTTATCATTGTGACCGACCAATCCGTCAGAACCGTTCAAAATCCCAACTTCTTCCCTGATAAATTCCTTATTATCTCTAAACAACCTTAATGATTCCAAATCATGAATGACGAAATAAAGTTTGGCATTGGTATATTTTCTTGCATTGTCAATTATGGCTTTAGTAATAACCGTTGAATAGAGCGGGTATTGCAGGACCAAAGCATCCATATCTCGATGCTTCTTGAAAAAGCTCGGCACCGTTATCTTTAACGCAAAATACTTCTGAATCTTGGATTTTAAACTAGAATCGGTTTCAAATTTCAAATACTTGTTAACAAATCCAAGTTCTTCCAAGTACTTAACTACATCTACCTTGGCCTTGGGTGCAGCCGTATTCTTTTCGGTATCTTCTAAAGATATAATATAGTTCTTCATTCAATATTCCTGCCTATTCATCAACTTATTTAACTCATCAGTAGCGTTTTTCAAAAAATATCCCTTTCTCATCAGCTTGGCTATATTTTGTACGTTTGAACACATTTTTTGATAATCATCGACTTTCACTTCAGATAAAGCTCTGTCAATATCCTTCAAACTATCTACGGTTATCCCTAATTTTTCATCTCTTACAATGTCTGCCAATGCCGCCTCTGACCAAATAATGATCGGAAGTCCGCTACTCAGATACAACGATACTTTATGCGGATCATTAATTCTCAAATAACTTCCATAATTACCTGTACATGTATCCATGGAGTTTCCGTCCCAGACCAATCCAAAACTTTGGACTAGTGCACCAGGAAGTTCTTCAGCGGCTAGGACTCCTTTGTATGATACGTTGCTTGGATACTTATCTGCGGCATTGGGTCCGTAAACATCAATCGGAGTTTCCAAATCCCATTTTTTCAAAAACGTTGATTTGCCCAAATTTCCCGCAAATACGATGCTTTTCTTGTACTCTCTCGAATCAGTCAATGGCTTAGGGTTATTATAATCCCATATTTTCATGTCAGTTATTGGTGCCTTGATTCCTTTTTCAATCAACCAGTCTGTCATCTTATGATTGAGCGAAACTATCCCATCCGCTTCTTTTAAAAACGACATCTCCGTTTGCTCACTCTCAGGATGGTCATTGCCATCGTTCCATATCCTCAGGGTTTCTATATCATGTATGATATACGCCAGCTCAGCACCAGAAAAATGCTTGATAAAAAATATTATCATCTTCATTTGAAAAGGTATGCCTGTAGGAAATTGAACATAAATTACGCCTTTGCGTATTCTTAAGCACACCAATGGCAAAACAAAAATTACATATAACATTTTAAGATACTTATTATGCGGAGTATCTATGATGTTGTACCCTTGATTTCTCAAAAAGAATTCAACATCATCTTTTGCCTTTGTTCCACCAGTATTTTTGGCACTGTCATGCCAGCTTATAAGATATTTATTATTCATTTTCATCTCACTAATTTCTGCAGTATTAATCTCAAAAACAATTTTACCATAATATTATCTGCTATGATAATATTCGCATTTCCAAAACAAAAAGGCGGGCGTATTCAATTAATGCCCAACCTTTAATATCAACCAAATTATGTAATGTTCCCCGCTATTTTCTAGCCTTTCTTATGTTCTTCAGTATCCTCAAATATAGAATAATGATAGTCTGAATCCTTTATGATAACCCTTGGCTTTTGCAATACCACCGTCGCATTGTCGGGCACATCCTCAAAAACCACACAATTAGCACCAATTCTAACGTTATTTCCTATTTTGATGCCACCAAAAATTTTAGCGCCGGGTCCTATATAAACATCGTCACCTATCGTTGGGACACCACCTTTCGATCGTCCGATGGTAACCTGATGAGAAATCTGTACATTTTTGCCAATTTTCGCTTCACCAGCAATTACGATGCCTTTTATACCATGCCCTAAGATAGGATGACCTTTAAAATTGTTCTCTCTAGCAGCCGTTAATATATTAATATCAGCTCCATTTTTGGCATCCATCCTGCGCAAATAAAAAAGATAATACATCTTTAATATTTTGGGTGTCTTCTTTTCAAATATCTTATCTCTTCGATTCCAGTACTTATCATAATTAAAGCCTTTGATAGCTGGCAACAAATAATCCCTGATACTCATTTTACGCCTCTCTTGATATGACTGCATAATAATAAATTTATTATATGAACAGCTAAATTTAATTCGAATTAGTTTTCAGCACAGATAGTATCATAAATAAAAACAATTTTTTTGTCAATCTCAACCGAACAATCCGCAACCCTGTAAAATTTAAATCCCCGCCCAATACGGCGAGGACCCAATTTTCTCTGTCTCCATTCAAAGCCTCTTCCTTCTAACCGCCATCGCAACTCCCATAATCATACAAACCACAACAATGATCCCGATTATTTCAAATCCCAAATAATCATCAGGCAACGTCTTGATCAGCGACACTTTCTTGCCATCGAAGACGTTTGTCACGTTGATTTTAGCATCCAGGCCACGCAGGAAAACATCCTTCGACATACCGTCCATCAAACCACCGTTGCCCTTGCAACCGTTGGTGAGCCCGAAATCATATTTTCCGTCACCTGCCGAATTGCTATAAGGAATCGAATCCCCGTCAGAAGACCAAACATCAGGCGAATAACCGTCCCTTTCGCATTTCTGATATGCCCAGTACCCGGTCCCGATTGGAAGAACGAACCGCAAAACATCCCCGTGCTTTAACGACACTTGTTTTTGATCCCCATAAGCCACCCTGATCTTTCGTTTTTCCTTTGAATCCCTGTTTTCGATTACAGCTTCGGCAATGCCGTTTCCGTCATAAGTTTTTGCTTTGCTCAGCTTAAGCACGATTGGGAACTCTTTTTGCTTGTCTGCCGAATCTCCCTGAACGTTCATGGAAATTGACAACTCGCCTTTCTCCCTGATAACGTCAGTGAATTCGATCTTATCTCGCTTTTTGCCGTCCGATTCAGCCGTAACGCACTTAATTTTGAGTTTTCCATTTCCATCGCTTGAAACCTGGACCCGAAGCCTGTATTTTGCAGAGGACTGCTCCATCCCCGAAACATTGTTTTTCTTCTCGCCCAACACATAAGAGTATTCGCCCGCACGCGTGAAGGTTCCGAAAGAAAGCTGCGTGCTTCCTTTTAAATTTTGGGAAGAATCATAATCGACACGAACCTTGCCGATCGAAACATCAGGGGCATCCGAGGTTTCTTTTTTAACCTCAAACTCAACCAAATGCTGCGGAACAAACGCACGCATCCCTCTTGCAGCACGCAGGACATGGTGCACCGTATATTTGCCGTCTTTTCCCTCGACCGCCGGAACATCGTTTTCGCTTGAAAATGCAGAGCTTTCAAACACAAACACAAACACAAACACAAACACAAACACAAACACAAACACAAACACCGCCACGGCGTGCGACAGTTCCTTGAATCGTTCCTTGGTCATAAAAAACGTTCCCCTTTCAAAAACTGACTACAACACCATTTTAACAAGCCAAGCAATCTGCGGGTCTCTAAATAAATATAAAGATATTTTTATTTTGATGACAATAAAAGATCCGGAACCGCAGAACGATTCCGGATCTTTTGAAAATTATTTTAAAACTTGAACGTGTCCTTAAATCCGAGCCACTTCTGATCTTTGTCGGACAGAGTGATCTTCGTGCCGTCTTCAAGCATGTAGCCTTCAGCGGACGGAGTGCCTTTGTACTCACCGACAAGTTCCGGCCACTCTATCCCGATTTCGGGATCGTTCCAGGCCATGCCGCCTTCATCGTTTGGATGCCAGAAGTCGTTGACCTTGTAACAGAATTCCGCTTCATCGCTCAAAACGAGGAAACCATGCGCAAAGCCTTCGGGAATCAGGAACTGCTTCTTGTTTTCGGCTGAAAGCGTCACGCCGTACCACTTGCCGTACGTCTTCGAATCCTGACGAAGATCGACGACCGCATCAAACACCGTTCCGCGAACGGCTCGCACGAGCTTGCATTGCGGGAAGTGCTTTTGGAAATGCAGCCCTCTCAGCACGCCCTTGGTCGACATCGACTGGTTGTCCTGCACGAACTTCACGTCGATGCCTGCTTCCTTCATGTCGTTTTCATTGTACGTTTCCATAAAGTATCCGCGATCGTCACCGTGGACTGCCGGCGTGATGACGCAAAGGCCTTCGATTCCGCCGACGTTTTTTTCAACATTGATTTGTCCCATTTGAATTACCTCTTTAGTATTCGATTTCCTTTAAATACCGCGACAGCGCGTCCTGCCAAGTCGGCAGCAGTTCAAAGCCGTTTTCTTTGAGCTTGCTCTTGTCCAAGCGGCTGTTGAACGGACGCGCGGCTTTTGAAAGGCCGTACTCTTCGGTCGTCACAGGGATGACCTTCGTCTTATAGCCGGCCTGCTTGAAGATTTCGCACGCAAAATCATACCATGAAATATATCCGCCCTCGTTCGTTGCGTGATAATAGCCGTACTTGTCCGTTTCGATCATGTCGACCAAAAGGCGCGCAAGATCATATGTGTAGGTCGGAGTTCCGATCTGATCGGACACGACCTTCAGCGTATCGTGCGTCTTGCCAACGTTCAGCATCGTCTTGATGAAGTTCTTGCCGTTGACGCCGAAGACCCAGGCAATGCGCACGATGAAGTACTTGTCCAGATTCTGGCTTACCGCAAGCTCGCCTTCGAGCTTGGTCTGACCATAGACGTTCAGCGGCTTGTAGTCCTTGCAGTCCGGTTCCCATGGCTTCGTGCCCTGTCCGTCGAAGACGTAGTCCGTTGAGATGTAGACCATCTTACAGTCAAGCTTCTTGCAGACCAGAGCGATGTTTTCGGTTCCCTTTGCGTTGACCTGACGCACGAGCTCGACCTTGTCGTCATCTTCTGCCATGTCGACGGCCGTCCATGCGGCACAGTGAACCACGACGTCAGGATTCAGATCCGTAATCGTCTTTTCGACGGCCTCCTTGTCCGTAATGTCCATCGAAACATAGGGAGCGCTCGTGACGAACGTTCCGTCGGAAGCTCCGGCATATTCAGGCGCGATATCTGAACCGATGCCCTCGTATCCGCGTTTATTGAGTTCGTTCATTACGTCGTGTCCGAGCTGTCCGGACACGCCCGTTACAAAAATTTTCATGCCTTTCCCTCACAAACAAATCAGCGATTTTTGTACATTTTCTTATAATAGTTCTGATATTCGCCGGAAACGATGTCTTCCCACCAGTCCTTGTTGTCAAGGTACCATTGGATCGTCTTCTTGATGCCGTCCGCAAACATCGTTTCAGGTTCCCATCCGAGCTCGTCATGAATCTTCGTCGGGTCGATCGCATAGCGGCGGTCGTGTCCCTTGCGATCGGCAACATGCGTGATCAGGCTTTCAGGCTTGCCGAGCTGTTCGCAGATGATCTTGACGATGTCGATGTTTCTCATTTCGTTATGGCCGCCGACGTTGTACACTTCTCCGACGCGTCCTTTGTGGATGATCAGATCAATCGCGCGACAGTGATCTTCAACGTAAAGCCAGTCGCGAACGTTGAGGCCTTCGCCGTAAACCGGAAGCGGCTTGTCATTCAAGGCGTTGATGATCATCAACGGAATCAGTTTTTCAGGAAAATGATACGGACCGTAGTTGTTTGAGCAGCGCGAAATCGTCACGGGCAGGCCATATGTACGATGGTATGCCAAAACCAACAGATCGGCCGATGCTTTGGAGCTGCTGTAAGGAGAGCTCGTATGAATCGGAGTCTCTTCCGTAAAGAACAGGTCGGGACGATCAAGCGGCAAGTCGCCGTAGACTTCGTCCGTACTTACCTGATGGTAGCGCTTGATGCCGTATTTGCGGCAGGCGTCCATCAAAACCGACGTCCCCATGATGTTCGTTTCAAGGAAAAGCTGCGGATTTTCGATCGAACGATCGACGTGCGATTCGGCCGCAAAGTTGACAACCATGTCGGGATGTTCTTCTTCAAACAGTTTGTAAATTGCTTCACGATCGCAGATGTCAATCTTGCAGAAACGGAAGTTGGGATTGTCCATCACCGACTTGAGCGTCGACAGGTTGCCCGCATACGTGAGCTTGTCAACGCAGATGATGCGATAATCCGGATGTGCCTTAAGCATATGGAACACGAAGTTGCTGCCGATGAACCCCGCGCCGCCTGTAACAATAATGTTCATTTCAATAAAACCTCTCTGTAATTTTCTAATCTTCAGCTGCCAGACGCAACAAATACTGACCGTAGTCGTTCTTCTTCAGCGGCTGCGCCAGCTCAATGAGCTTTTCCCTTGAAATCCAGTGCATCCGGTACGCAATTTCCTCAAGGCAGGCCACCTTCAGGTTCTGACGCTTTTGAATGGTCGAGATGAAGCCTGCCGCTTCAAGCATCGAATCATGAGTCCCGGTATCGAGCCATGCGTACCCGCGGCCCATGAGCTTGACGTCAAGCTTGCCGCGTCTTAAGTACTCCTTGTTGACGTCCGTGATTTCAAGTTCGCCGCGATCGGACGGCTTCAGATTTTCCGCGATTTCGACAACGTCATTGTCATAGAAGTAAAGGCCGGTGACGGCATAGTTGCTCTTCGGATGTTCCGGCTTTTCTTCAATCGACAAGGCATGCATGTTTTCGTCGAATTCGACCACTCCGAATCTTTCCGGATCGTTGACGTGATACCCGAAGACGGTTGCGCCGTCCTCTTTTTGGGCTGCTTCCTGGAGCTGCTTTGAAAGGCCGCTTCCGTAGTAGATGTTGTCGCCCAAAATCAGGCAGACAGAATCAGACCCGATAAACTCTTTCCCTAAAATAAACGCTTCAGCCAAACCGTTCGGATGTTCCTGAACCTTATAGGAAAGATTGATTCCAAAATCGGAACCGTCTCCCAAAAGGCTCTCAAACAACGGAGTATACTCCGGCGTCGAAATCACCAAAATGTCTCTGATTCCGGCCAGCATGAGCGTTGACAGCGGATAATAAATCATCGGCTTGTCGTAAACCGGAATCAGCTGTTTTGAAATTCCTTTGGTGATCGGATACAGGCGCGTACCTGATCCGCCCGCAAGAATTATTCCCTTCATAACTACGTTCCTCTTCTTTCATTAATCAGATAATTTCATTATCCCACAACTAGCATACCGATAACAACCATATGCTAACAATGATTATAATACATTTTTGCTTGAATGACATTTTAAGTTAATGATTGAACCCGAACAGACCGATTCGCATTTTCTGATCGCACGACTTCAGCCAAAATAATTCACGCATATTTCGTTGCAAGATGCAGTGCCTGCTCCAAAAACACAAAAAAGGATCGGACTTCCATCCAATCCTTTCCTTGAGACGATCAACCGAAAACCACCCTTATTTCCGATTGATCATCCCGGACACACTTGATTGCCAACAGCTAAAACATCAACCAACAACCATAAACAGCAACCCGCCAACCAAACAGACAATGAATGCAAGCAAGACGGCAAACGCGAACTCAAGACACAAAATTCTGAGCGTTTCCATGAAAACACCATTCTTCTTGCCGCTCGGCATCACCCCGCACCTCCATTCGTCAAAACAACCATCAAAATTTTTAGGAGTATAACAACAAACACGCTGGCATTACTGAAATAACGAAGAGACGGGATAATCCTTGCAAAAGCTCAAGTTCGCACCGTCTTCAAGCATCCACGAACGTTTGCAAGACACGTCTTCAAACCCACCCGCCCAAACCAAAACTTATCTTTCAAACATCTTGCGCAAAGCGCTGAAAGTCACGTCGTTTGAAGTATCGTCAACGTTTTTCAGGCAGCATTCGTAATTTCTCAACAAGCGCCTGTAGTATCCGACCATCTCCGTTTCAGAAAGCAGATTCCTGTTTCCCGCCTCGTCCGTTTTATAAGATACGGTCGGAAACATGTCCAAGCGATTGACGATGCTGTTGCATGCCTCGTAGTATCTGCGTTCAAATTCTCTGCTGAATCCCCCGAATACGATCCAGGCCGGATTCAGATTTTCCTTTTGAATCTCGGAAAGGTTTCCGTAGCGCCACCCGACATCGTTGTACATCGATAAGACGTCAATGATAAATCCACTGACCGACTCCGAAACGGAATCAGAAAGACCATAAACGTCATCGTACATGCCTTCAAGACCGCTGTCCAAAACGCCAAGCGCGCTTTCGATACCTGAATCGTCATAATAATCGCACTTTGCATCCGGGCACATTTTCCTGAACGCCTGAATCAGCGTCAACTGGTTCATCAAAATAACCCGTTGGTACTTGGACAGCACGTCTTCCCTGGAATTCCAATAATCGGTAAGGCGCAATGCAACGTCAAGCGGCATCTTGCGCCAGGACTTGAGACCTCGTCTGTACTCATCCAAAAGCACGGAACTGATGCCGGTTTTCAAGCCAACCGTTTCCAGCGAAACATCCGACTCAAACAAATCCTGCAAACTTATTTCAATCTTATTCATCGACCATCTCCATCTTTGATTTATCCTTTCGTACGAAACATTTTGGCTCAATCTTGCCAATCAAAAGAGACCTGCCGTTTGTTGTTCTCCCTTTGCAAGTCGACAACGTAACGAAACGATCATTTTCGCCAATCTTTATTTTTCTGAAACGCTTGGCATGTCCTTTAACGTATCTCAAATACTCATCATTTCGTTCGATCCACGGTCCGTACAAAACCGAATCATAGGCATCACCTTCAACGAAAGCAAAAAACGAAATCTTGTGCCAGCTTTTTTCATAGTACAGCCAACCTGTCTTGTGTTTTTTAAAGTAGCCCTTTTTTCTGAATTTGTCCAAACCGCCGAACATCCTGTTCTTATCCATGTGATGTCCATGGATGATATTGTTTTTATCCGAAAAATCAGTCTTGTTGCGGCAATCCAAGAAAATTCCGCCGACAAGCGAAAACTTTCCTTTGACATCGGTATTGACGTACTTCAGATTATCGGAACATTTGAGAACGGGATAAGAAATATTCGTTCCTTCGACTTCCAGCCACCCAAAGACATCGGGATTCAGTTTTTTCAGCTTCTCAAACGAAACCATCTTCTTTTTGGCTTTTATCCCCGGACTCTGGTAAGTCGCAAAATCGGAATCAGCCCGCTGATAGATCTCATGCGAATCATAAATCTTGTAGCATCCGCAGGCGAACAACAGCAAGAGACACAATGCGATAACTGCGTTTACTGAAAAATTCAGTGCTTTGACCAAAATGATCAAACAGGATTTTTTCAACGGTCAGACGTTCTCTTTTTGTAAACGACTGCGCCGGCTCCAAGAGCCACGAGCGAACCAAGGGCAATGGCAACCATCATGACGCCTGATTTTTCATCGAAGAAAAGACCGGTAAGCGGAACGTCGTTGGTTGCGACGTCGGTAACAGTCATGCCTACATTACTACTTGCCACCAAAACTTTATTTGGTGATGCTCCATCATCACTATCATCGAATAAAGAAAAAACATACTTACCATCTTTACCAATTCGTTCATCGTGACGCTTACCGACAAAATCTGTGTAAGCCGAACGCTTAAGAACATATCCATCCTTTTCACATTTCCTCTGAACATACATATGTGCCCCTACTGGGCAATAAAGTGCGATTCTTTCATCTGATTTCATACTAAACTCATGGCCTTTACCATAAGGAACTTTTTCACTACTCATTCCTTTTCTTAAAACCGCACCCTCAGCATACTTTCCTCCAACAAAAGCCGGTTTTTCAATCATCACCACATATTCAAAGTCTTTTGTTTTATCAGCTAAGTCTCCAGAAACTTCTTGCCTTATAGAAAGAGAGGCTTCTGGGAAAACATTGTTCACAAAAGAAAGCTCTGATCTCTTAAGACCGGATTCCTCAGCCGTAACCCCCTTTATTACAGGACCATTACCTTCGTCAACGACAAAAACTCTCACTACGTACTCTGTAGATGGAGCCGTTGCCTTTGTACCGGCATGGAGGGAACCCTCTTTAAGCTTGTAGGCATATATCCCAGTATGCTCGAACTTTTCAAAAGAAATACGCGTTGAAAAGTTAGCAGTCCACATCTTTTTAACACTATCAAATTTTGCACCACCTTTTTCCATACTCTCTGCATCAGGAATATTGATGCTTTCAACGCTGGCCTTCGGATTTTTTTCATCCATACTTGTTATCTCGAGAGGTACCTTCCCAAAATAATGCGTTATCCAATTCGATCCCTCCGGCGCCTGCACAATACAGCTAATATCATACTTTCCATCATCACCCTTAATCACCGGCACCTCATCCGCCAATGCCGTCTTCCCAAACGCAAACACGGACATGATTCCGCCAAGCACCAACAATGACTTCAAACATTTTTTGCCTATCATAATTCATACACTCGCTTTCTTTAATTTAAAAACCTCTTACTCTGAACACGGAAACAACCGTTCCTTTAATGTCCCTTTCATTTACCACTCCATAAATTCTGCTGTCCACGGAATTTTGACGCTCGTCCGCCAAAACGAAGACGTTGCCACGCTTGACCCTGACCGGAAAACTGATTCCTTTCTTTGAAGGAAACGTCTTTTCATATATTCTGCTTTCAGACTGAAGGTGTCCGTTTATCTTAAGACCTTCACCGTCAATTTCGACTTTATCACGTGCCACGGCGACGATTCTCCTGACCTGAAGTCCTTTAGGTGTTTTCACGACAACGACGTCTGATGCTCGATACTCTCGGTCAAGTCTGTTAAAAAGCACCAGATCCCCGCCTTGAAACGAAGGACTCATGGAATCATCCGGACAACGCAGCATTCCGAAAACAAACACCGACACGAACAGAAATGCAATCGTGAAAACAATCGCCTTGACCAAAACGAATATCATTCCTCCTCTCAAACTTCCTGATTGATCATGACTTCCCTTCTCCATTCTTCACTTCCTTCCAAAATTTGCTGATCAAGAACCTTTCACTGCTAAAATTTCAGCGAAAACAATTCCTTGTATCAAAACTTTATCATCTGCACCAAAACTTTCGGTTTCAAAAAAACAGGTGATTTTTTCTGCAATTTGGGAAGAGGGGCATTTATCGCAGCGTTATTCTATGTTGTCGTTGGATTTATTCAAAATAAGCGCTTAACTATGGCTCTGTTGCACCGATATTCTCAAACGAAAGGAGACGTTTTCCATGCTCAGAGATTTTCTTGAAACAAATATTCAAAACAAACTAAACATTTTCTTCATGCTTTCAGCGCATGAATCGGTCAGCGCCAGGGAAGTTTCCGAAACGCTGAACATCAGTCCTTCCAACGTATTGTTCCTTTTGGATGAGCTGAAGTCTGATTTAAGCGAAAATGCAGTGATCAAAAAGGTGAATACGAAATATTCAATCGATTCAAACAAAAATGAACTTGTCGATTCGATGTATGCGATCTATCGCACTTCACGCGTTTTGGAATGTCTGAAATTCATGATCGCAAACGATTCTCAAAAAACTTTTTCCTATTTTATCGATGAAAGCTATCTGACCAAATCAACCGCCTATCGCGTCCGCGAAACGTGTCTGTCATACCTTGACAGCATCGGACTTGGCGTCAAAAACAACCGAATCGTCGGTGACGAATACAGAATTCGCTTCTTGATCGCACTGCTTTATTATGAATACGGCATCGACTGTTTGGGAATCGATGCAAGCTCAATCAAACTTGCACGAGACTTCGTCATTAAAACGAACAAAGCCATCACCCCTGAATTTCTCAGTCAGACCGTGCATGAATACGGATATTTCGAATGCCTGCTGATTCTTTCGTGGAAACGCCGCAAATATCCCGTGACCTTGCCTCCGTCAGACGAGTTCGCCGTTTTAAAAGAAATCTTCGTCTATGATGAAATGAAACACGCTCTAAAAGAAACGATCGAGCCTGCCTTAAACGTCTGTTTCAGCGAAGAAGACTACGATTACATATATCTTGTCTACTGCTGCACCAACAGCTGCGTCTTCGCGGATCGGTGGACTCAAGAAAAAATCACGGACGTCCACAAGCTGATTTTCGATCAAAAACACTTCAATGAGCTGCTCTTTAACTTTGAACAAAAACTCGGCAAAGACCTCGTTGAAATTCCTGCCTTCAGATCCGCACTCGTCGGTTTCTTCAAAAAATGCCTCTTAGGACTGCAATGCCTGATTCCGGACGAGCACCTGTACCTTGACTGCAAGTTTGACGACCAGACCCTTAAAATTGCGGGCGTCGTCAGCCAAATCTTCAACGAATGGACCAACGACCTGATTGACTCAAGATACCCTCTTGACGAAACGCACCTTTTCTATCTGTCGATTCAGCTCAAATCAATCATGAGGCAAATGCTTCCGCCGGTCGAAATCATCATTGTTTCAGACATTGTTTCCGAACTGTCCGACATGTCATTGTTTTTGAACAGAAAGTTTTCGCCGGATCTCATCACGATTACGCCCTACCTGTTAAATGCACAGTCTCCGGCAACGCTGCTGCATAAAGAAAACTGCATCATCATCACCAACAAAAAGTTCAAAAATATCCTCTGCTCGCTCGGCTTTGCCGAAAAAAACAAAATCGTTCCGATCACGATCGGAATCAACGACAACGACATCAGAATGATTGGCGAATCCATCATGGAATCCGAGCAAAAGAAGTTTGACGAACTGGTTGCCAAACACTAAAAAAATCCTTCGTGCGTCTTGCATGAAGGATTTTTTGTTATTATAGATAACATTGATGAGATATGTTGAACGGAATATCCCCTTTATGGTAGTATATTCTCATACAGAAAAGTTACATAGGTTATTGTAAGTTATTTTAAATAACAAAAGAGGCTAATTATAAATGAAGAAATTATCACAATCTTTGTTGGCAGACATCGTTTCAACGAAACGCAAAGCCAAAAACATGACGCAGCAAGAATTATCAGACAAAGTCGGCATCAATCGTGCCTTGCTCTCACGTCTTGAACAGCAAGACTTCATGCCGTCCATCCCGCAGCTCGAAAACCTCGCCGAAGTACTCGACTTCGAGCCAAGCGACCTCTTCATCAACAGCGAAATCAACAAAATGAAGTCACCGTCGCCGCTCAACATTGCCGTTGCGGGAACGGGCTACGTCGGCCTTTCCATCGCCACGCTGCTTGCACAGCACAACCATGTCACAGCCGTTGACATCATCCCTGAAAAAGTCGATCTGATCAACAATCGCAAGTCACCGATCCAAGACGACTACATCGAAAAATACCTGGCTGAAAAAGATCTCGATCTGACCGCCACGCTTGATGGAGCTTCTGCTTACAAGGATGCCGATTTCGTCGTCATCGCCGCTCCGACGAACTATGACAGCAAGCGCAACTACTTCGACACGTCCGCCGTCGAAAGCGTCATCGAACTCGTCATGTCGGTCAATCCGAATGCCATCATGGTCATCAAATCAACGATTCCTGTCGGCTACACCGATTCAGTCCGCAAGAAGTACGGCACTTCAAACATCATCTTCAGTCCCGAATTCTTACGCGAATCAAAGGCTCTTTACGACAACCTCTACCCGAGCCGCATCATCGTCTCAACCGACAAAAACGATGCTCGCTTAGTTGAAGCATCCCACACCTTTGCCGCTTTGCTTCAAGAAGGTGCATTAAAAGAAGACATCGAAACTCTCTTCATGGGCTTCACCGAAGCAGAAGCCGTCAAGCTCTTCGCCAACACCTACCTGGCACTGCGCGTTTCATACTTCAACGAGCTCGACACATATGCCGAAATGAAGAACCTCAGTACAAAAGACATCATCAACGGCGTCTGCCTCGATCCGCGCATCGGCTCGCACTACAACAACCCTTCCTTCGGTTACGGCGGCTACTGCCTGCCAAAGGACACGAAGCAGCTGTTGGCAAACTACGCCGACGTGCCAGAAAACCTGATCGAAGCCATCGTCGAATCAAATCGCACGAGAAAAGACTTCATCGCAGATCAAGTTCTCAACATGGCCGGATCATACAGCTCAAATGATTCATGGGATGAAAGCAAGGAAAAGGAAGTCACCATCGGCGTCTATCGTCTGACCATGAAGTCAAATTCTGACAACTTCCGCCAAAGTTCCATCCAAGGCGTCATGAAACGCATCAAGGCCAAGGGTGCCAAAGTCATCATCTATGAACCGACTCTCAAGGACGGCGAAACGTTCTTCGGCAGCAAAGTCGTCAACAACCTTGATTCTTTCAAGCAACAAAGCCAGGCAATCATTGCCAACCGCTATAACAGCTGCTTGGATGACGTCAGGGACAAGGTCTACACGAGAGACCTGTTTTACAGAGATTAACGGATAATATCTTCAATCGATATGAAACAATACATGCAATGTTTTTGCGTGTATTGTTTTTTTATGGACATTTTAAAAGAATAATTCCGTCGTTTTGATAGAAATTAAAACAAAAAAATACTAATATGAAGTCATCAGGAAAGGAGGGACAATAAATGAAAAAAATCACAATAGATTTATTTAACGAAAAAACACTAACAATAGAATCTTCTGATATTAATGCTTTCTTAGAAAAAATAAAAGAACATGTTCCTTACGATCAAAAATGGAAAGATCTGGTATCTGTAGGCGACACCTTCGTTGACTTACTGATAAAAGCAAAGGAGAGAGGATGGATCGAGGAATTCCATGTAAAAGAGGAATTTACTGAGCCACCACATCCAACGAATAAAATGAAACCAACACTCCAGGGTCAACTTGATATGGAACACTAAATGGTGTTGATGATGATTTTTCAACACCATTTAGTATAGACTAGAAATATTTGACCCTAAAAGGTTCCGAAAGTTCCTTCCGTGGAACATCGATCTTACTTCCTAAAACCAGAAAATAAAAATGATGCATACACGATAACCTAAGATAATAATACTATCTTGGGCTATTCGTGTACACATCGCTATTTTAACGACCGCTTACAAATTAAAAGCAAGAGTGTAATACATCAGTTCGCCTCGGAACGTAATAAATAGCCAAGTATTCAATAAACTTGGCTATTGTAATCTAATCTATATAAAACTTCTTGTACCACTCAGCAAAGTTTCTGAGTCCTGTTCTCAAATCAACACTTGGTCTGTATCCATAATCACGCTCGAGGGCTGTTGTGTCGGCATAAGTTACAGGAACATCGCCGGGCTGCATAGGAACAAGTTCCTTGTGTGCTTCAAAGTCATAATCCTCTGGTAAAACACCGGCATTAAGCAATTCCTGTTGAAGAATATCCACAAAATCAAGCAAGTTCTCAGGACGTCCGCCACCAATATTATAGACAGCATATGGTGGAATCGGCAATCCATCTTCGCCATTCTTCTGATCTGGTGCCCCCTGCATAATGCGATAAATACCTTCTACAATATCATCGATATAAGTGAAGTCACGCCGGCAATTGCCGTAGTTGAAAATTTTGATGGTCTCACCCTTCAAAAGCTTGTTTGTAAAACCAAAGTATGCCATATCCGGTCTTCCGGCAGGGCCATAAACTGTGAAAAATCTCAGTCCTGTTGATGGTATGTTGTATAATTTGCTGTATGCATGTGCCATAAGCTCATTAGATTTCTTGGTTGCAGCATAAAGCGAAACTGGATTATCAACCTTATCGTCCGTAGAAAACGGAACCTTCTTGTTTCCACCATATACTGATGATGAGGAAGCATATACAAGATGCTCAACCTTCTTGCCACTATCATCACCAGAATGCCGGCATGCTTCCAAAATATTGTAGAACCCAATCAGATTGGAATGAATGTAAGCATCGGGATTAGTAATTGAATACCTGACTCCTGCTTGAGCGGCTAAATTGACAACAATGTCCGGATGATATTGGCTGAAAATCTTGTCAACCATTTCCTTATCAGCAATATCACCTTTAATGAATGTCCAGGAAGAATCAGTAGAATTATCATCAGCCTTTGTCTTAATCTCTTCAAGACGCCATTCCTTAATGCTTACATCATAGTAATCGTTCATATTATCTATTCCGACAATATTAATCCGTGATACATCATGCAAGAGCTTCAAAACCAAATTAGCACCGATGAACCCTGCTGCACCCGTAACAAGAATTGTTTTATTCTCAAGATTAATTTTCTTCAAACCACATACCTCCATCACATAATCACCTGTGCTACTTAAGATATTTACAAAACATATTTCTGAACTCTTTTCCATAAAAGACAACACTAATTAACAACACCAGTAGATAATATATCGCACCCCTCATAATGATATCTGATTGGCTACTTGCTAAAAACAAAAAAAGCCCTTCCGAAAAAAGCAGATACAATACTTCTTTCAACTTAATTTTCATTCTTAAGGCATCATACTCACAGTATATATACCAAAGAACAAATGATACAAATGTAGCTATTGCAATTGATGATAATTTCCCAGATCTCGAAAATAAATAGTCTAAAATCATTGATAAAATAACCATAAATAATACTGATGTCAAATATTTTCCATTCTTTTTATCTGCTTTATACCAATTGAGAAATATTGTATTTATAACTATAATAAAAGGATATGCTGCAAAAGATATGCTAATTATTCCTAATGAATTTGAGTATGTGCCAATAAATTTATTTACAATAATAGCTATACCAAAATACGTCCCAGATGACAACACTCCTAGAAAAATAAGAATATTTTTAATTTCATTTATTGTGCCCTTATCTTTAGTTTTTGATAAATAGTTATAGAACGTCAATCCAACGGATTGTATTAAAACCATAATAATGTTTAACATCGATACAGCAAAAGAATAATATGCAAATTCAGTATTAGAAAAGAAAATTTTAGCAAACCATCTATCAATACCGTATATAGCATTAACAGCTAAATTGCCCACCAAAATCAAATACCCGCTTCTTATGTTTCTAGTATATAATCGAGAATTAATAGTGACTCTACTATTAGCATTCAATCTAAAGTAAAATATATAAAAATTATATATAACAGCAAAAACAGAGGCAACAATGGTAATCATACAATATAATATATAATTTCCATTTCTAACAATCACAACTAAATATATAGTAAAAAGCATATTTAACAGTGAATAAACAAGCATGCTTTTTTTATAATAGGAAAAAATACCTGTAGCTTGATAAACCCTTTTAAAACAAGTGAATACATTTACAGGGATGATTGATATACTGAATAATAAAATTACAGTATCACCTAGAATCAATCCTATTGTAGCAAAAACCATGGTAATAGCAAATTGCATCACAAAAAATCCAACAATTTCACTATTAAGTTTCTGTTTATCAATACTTTTAAAATCAACACCACCATATCGCATATATAATCCATCGTAATAGCCCAAGCTAAGTATACCTATATAGCTTATATATAAAGAATATGTTTTTATCTGAGCGTAACTGCCTATAGATACAACCATTGGTATCATGAATGATGCCAATATTCCCACTATCAACTCGGCTACGTTAGCAGTTAAAACATTAATTATGTTTTTTATCATATCATTTATTATTTGTTAAAAACTTTTCTAACATTACCATACTGTTATCGGAATCGGATACAAAATTATCAATTAATACCGGAGTAGAAATAACTTTCTTGTACATATTAAAGACAGTATTGTCTTTAACATTATTTAGCAGAACACTACAATATTCCCTGCCTATCTGCTTATAGAATCGTAATGTCTTAGTATGTGCTGCTACTGATATTACAGGAATTGAAAATCTTGTAGCTATTATACCAACATGCAACTTATCAGTTATTACCATCTTACTTTTACTAATAATATTGCTCAATTCATAAGGACTGTTGTAGTAATAGATAGGAATACTACTATCTTCCAAAATTTCCCTTATGTGTTCCGCTCTTTTCCGTTGACTTTCTCTTGCTTGATCCGTTACTATAACTAGTTTTTCTCCATATTCATTAGCTATTTTTTTTACATCGCTTATAACTTTAAACATATTATCTGTTTTTGAATCACATTTAGTTGTCAAATGAACAACTATTTTCCCTGTAGAATTTATATCAGAATAATCAATATTACCTAACAACTCTTTCTTAGTAGCTCCCATCATAATATCAGGAAAGCATAATATATCCCTATCTACACCACAGCTCAATAAGAATTCCTTAGACTCTTGATCTCTAACACACACTATCTCAGCATTATTAAAAATAAACTTTGTAATTAATCGTGAAACATACAAACTAAGTGGACCCACACCTAACCCAACTACACACACTGGAACTTTTCTTCTGGTTGCTTTGTATATCGGCAATGCATGCTTTATTAAAAATCTAATATTCCATAATAGTTTCATCTTTGGTGGTTCTCCAAAATATCCACCTCCTGCTAAAACAATTACGTCTGCCTCGTCTATCGCTTCTTTCTTACTTTTTCGATTGAAACTCATAAAATTATCGTAAAAGCTTGAAACATCTGAAGAATATACATAATAATCATCGCTGAATTTATTACAAATGTTATAAACTCTTTCAAACAACAGATAGTCACCATAGTTATCGTTCATAAATGAACCATGTATATACAAATTTTTCATAGTCTCTCCTTACAAAAAAGAATTTTTACGCATAGATGTACAGATTTCATCGATGATTTTGAACGCTAAAAACACAACTGGAAAAACAAATAGTACACCTCTAAATAAATCGAATGACCTATATAAATACCATCTGAAAACCATTATTGTGAAATAACACTTCCATATATAATCCATACTAAAAATATTTCTATCTAAAAACCTAATAAATATTGATAGAATAATTCCAAGAACAATAACCCCGATAACTCCACCTATAAAATAGAAATCAGAGATAATCAATCCCCCACCTTTGTTCAAGGCATACTGCTTTCCCAAATTAGTAATATTTGAATTTCCATAACCTCCACCAAAAATAATCCCCCCAATATAATCTATACCATATTTAAAAGTATTACCCATCCTTTCTTTAACAGCAACCAAAGATATGCCTGTATAATATGACTGTGATACAGTGTCAGACATTATGCTATCTAAAGAATACCTATTTATATAATTATAGATAAAATCGTTCAGAGAGTAGTTCTGCCTATAAATAGATATGGCATTTGAACAAAAAATTCCTAATATAGAGAAGATTCCGACATCTTTGAGTGTCAGTTTCTTGAAAAGTAACAATACTAGTAACAACACCATAGGAAATGCGGACGATCTATCACCGTATAGTATCGCTTGCATTATATAAGCAATCGAATATACATACAGCAAAATCATTCTTATTTTATCTTTGCCAGAATAATATAGCGCAATCAAAAAGAATAACGTGCAATATTCATATAGCGTTGTAGTACCACTAACATATGAACTGACATTCCCCTTCATACCTAAATATCCTGTCACTAACCCATATGTCATTATTAAATATGCCACCATAAAACAAATCGGATTGTCTTGACTAGTAAAAGTGTCAATATGCACGGTGTTAGTCTCTTCTTTTTTCATAAACAAATTAACTACACACAAAAAAAGAAATAGCGCCTTTAAAAAAATAATTTCATATATTGAGTTCCTATATACTTGCCAAACTAAAGTGTAATATGGAAGTGACCGCTGCCCGTCTGTAAAACAATCTGAAAAAGCAATGGTTATATTAACATATAGGATAACGCAAAACGTAATTAATTTAAATCTATCTTTTCGTGATTTATAAACCAAGACACACGAAACAAAAACAATCGCCACACCTATGATTCTTTTATATAGAGGCTGGCAATCATTAAAGCAAAGATAAAAGTATGCACATATTATCATCAAAAAGCAATCAATGCCAATACTCCAATCTTTTCTCACCAATCAATCCTCCTTTTGAATTATATACTCACTAAATTCATCATAGAAATATTTTCTTTTGCAATCCAATTCGCTTTTTCTATATTCCAATGCCTTTGCGTAATTTCTATTTCCAACCCTAATCATCTCATCCCAATTATCTAGCAAACTTCCTATCACTTTTGCATATTCATTAGGATTAAAATTAGATAAACAGTACCGTTCATCCAATAATTCCGGAACACCATCAACATTTGAAGAAACACACGGCAATCCAACAGCCATCGCTTCCAAAATAGATCTTGGCAATCCTTCAGATTTAGTGGGTAATACAAAGAGATGCGAATTCTTTAACACAGAAAATATCTTTTTTTTGTTAGTGATTGCCCCAGCAAAAAAAACATAATTTCCAATATTCAAAGCACTCACTATTTTCTCCAATTTCACACGATTTTGGCCGTCCCCTATTAACGTCAATTTTATTTTATATCCTTTTTTTATAAGAATATCTACTGCTCTAATTAGTATTTCCTGGCCTTTTCTATCATCATCCATGTAACCGGTATGTACAAGTTTGTATTCATCAGGAATAGAAGATTGATTCCAATTTTGCTTATAAAAATCATCTTCATGTAAATCAATGCTAGAATAGCTTTCAGTAAACCCAGAACAAGGATAATCTTTTTGAAGAACGTGCTCCGTAACATAAGACACGCCAGCTACCTCTCGGCAAATAGTTCTTGCTTTATTCTTTAATATTGCGTTTATCATACTTGCAACAAAATTATCATTAACAATCATTTTGTCAGCAGCCATAACAAATTCTATGGCCATCGGAATACCTGTTCGCTTTATTACATCATACATCAACATCGATATAACACTAGGTGCTCTCATTATAACACCATCAACTAAATTAATATTATTTTTTATACATTTAGCAATATTCCTATAGTTAACTACTGCCCCCTTGATCCCTGTAAAATCTGGTAACCCTATAAATTCAATTCCAATACCAGACGCTTTCTTCCAACTCTTGTCCGCAACACGAGCCTTTTGCATCCTTGCACACACATATACCTTATTGAAAGTTTGCAAATATCGTTTTAAATACTCATAGTCCACCACTCTATTACACCAAACAGTACCATCCGCATCCATGCAAAAGTGATGTTCCAAAACTAACATAATTTCCATAAATGAACCTTCTTATTCTTTTCCTATAATTTTGAGATAAAAATCATTCATCTTGCTATAATAACTTTGAGGAGAAAAAAATTCGCTATATACGCATCTAGCTGCATTCCTCATTTTTTCATATTCATCATCATCAACAGATAGTAACTTATCAATTTCATGTTCATAATCCACTTTAGATATATTTATACCACATTTGTAATCGATAACTATTTTTTCAGTATCACCCTTGATATTATTTATAATTGGCAAACCATAGTGAAGATATTCCAATGACTTCATAGTTGCACCCACACATACAGTATCTTTCATTATATTTAACGCATAATCGCACTTAGAAATCACTTTCTTTTTATCTTCATCGTTATAAATGGATCCATGATTTATATACCTAATGCCACCTTGCTTGCACTTTTCCATCAACTCTAAACTTTTTTCACCTTGTCCTATTATTTGCAAACAAGTTTTTCTTTTTTTATTAAAATATATCAAAGTATCTACTATTAAATCCACATCTATAAGATTATTGATGGAACCTAAATACAGTAAATTAACAGTACCATCCTCTGCAAAATTTCTATGATAACTTTCATCCCAAACGTCATCCTTGGTTAAATACAGCACCTCATTTACGGTATTATAATTTGATTTGCCTAAAATATTTCGGAACAACTCACATTCATAAACTATGCCATCGGCTTTGCAAATATTATTATCTCGTAATTTTCTCCATATGATAAATGGAACATGGCAAAGTTTCTTAATAGTTACAGATATCGGCATTGATTCTGGCCACAAATCTTCAATTTCAAAAATAACTTTAACATCTTTATGAGCTATCTTATATTTTCCCATATATTTAAACAAAAAATTAGGTGGAGTTATCACATATACAAAGTCACTTTCACTCCGTTCCAGATATTTTCTTACGCTTCGAGAGAACGACAAATGTGATAATATTCTTCTTAAAGAAAAATTCTTTTTGTAAAATGGAACATTAAGTATAGTTACATTATTTCTAGAACTAAAATACTCTCTTTTATTCCTATGATCATAGTTCGATGTTATTATCTCAACATCAAAGCCTTTACTAACAAGAAATTTCTCCAAATAAACAATTCTAGTCCTATAATCATAATTTAAAAATGCCGTTACTATTGTTGCCTTTTTCATGTCCATCCTCTTCTATAGATTCTATCCAAAAACAGCAATTACCGTTCTAAACATCGTTTCAATATCCTTTATAAAGCTGAAATTGCTGATACTTTCAAGATTATATTTCATTTTACCTGGAAGTACTTTCTCAATGTATACCTTATCAACATCATCAGCCTTATTCAGTAATTCAGCTTCGTCTTTATATTTTATACTTGCTTCAGAAGTTACCCCGGCAGGTAACAACAAGGTAGCAAACATCTCAGGTGCATAATGCTTGACGTAGTGCGTACTTTCAGGTCTGGTACCTACAAGAGACATATCTCCAAGGAGAATGTTAAAAAGCTGTGGTATTTCATCAAGCCGATACTTTCTGATAACAGATCCTACTCTTGTAATCCTGCTATCGTTAGATACAGTTACTTGAGTACCTATCTTGTCTGCATCGGCAACCATTGTTCGGAATTTGAAAATCCGAAACTTTCTACCATACTGTGTCACTCTCTCTTGACGATAGAAAACTCCACCCCTGGAATCCAACACTATAAGAATTGAAAGCACAAGCAACAAGGGAGACAGCAGTACAATCAGTACCAAAGAAACAACAATATCGAATATTCTCTTCAGAAACAAGCTGAATTCCTTCTTCTTCAACTGATCATAATAAGGACGCACTGCATCTGTCTGCATATACTCCGGCAGCTGATTCCACTCTCTTAACATCTCTATCTCCTGTTTTACCGTAATTATCAGATATATTCCTTAACAATTCTGCTGAACTGCTCAATAACATAATCAACTTCTTCATCCGTAAGCTTCGTATGAAGAGGCAATGTAATCTCATTTGCAAAGTTTTCATACGCATTCGGATAGTTCTTGATATCAAAGCCTAAATTCTTATAAGCCGTCATCATAGGCAATGGCTTGTAGTGTACATTGCAGGCAACACCCTTTTCAGCCATCTTTGTGATGATTTCACTTCGCTGTTCAGATGTAATCCCCGGAACTCTGGTAATGTACAAGTGACCTGATGATTGATGCTCATCATTGTAATGATCAAGGACCTTAATGCCTAAAGGCTTGAATGCTGCATCATACTTACCGATGATTTCCCGTCTTCTAGCAAGCAACCCCTTATAACGTTTCATCTGTGCCAGACCAATGCCCGCAACAACGTCCGTCATGTTGCACTTATACCACGGTCCGACAATATCATATTCCCATGCACCAAGCTTTGTCTTGGCCAATGCATCCTTTGACTGACCATGAAGAGAGAAAAGCTGATACTGCTTATACAGTTTTTCGTTATCAATTCCTTCAATGTCATGCCATACAGCTGCACCACCTTCTGCAGTGGTAAAATTCTTGACTGCATGGAAGCTGAAATTACTGAAATCTGCAATACTTCCAACAGGCTTGCCATGATATGTTGCACCAAAGGCATGAGCAGTGTCGGCCATCACAATAACACGCCCGATTGCTTCCTGAAGTCTGTTTTCCGGATGAAAGAGGTGCTTTTTGCTTTCCACGATAGAAAAGATTTTGTCATAATCACAGGGAACACCGCCAAGATCAACGGGAATGATGACCTTCGTCTTCTCCGTAATGGCATCAGCAAGCTTGTCATAATCCATCTCAAGAGAATCCTTCTGCGTATCGACAAGAACCAGTTTTGCTCCAACATGGCAGGCAACAGACGCACTTGCCGTATATGTGTATGCGCTGGTAATCACTTCATCGCCTTCATGAATACCTAAAAGTCTGAGCGTCATTTCGCCACAGGCTGTCTGAGAATTAAGACAGACTGCCCTGTTGACACCACACAATGCAGCAACTTCCTTTTCCAATTCCTTAGTTCTCGGACCCGTTGTTATCCATCCGGAACGCAATGCTTCAGCTACTTCATTCACTTCTTCTTCAGTAATGTCCGGTGGTGAAAACGGAATGTTCATAGGCATATTCATTTCTATCTTTCTCCTTTATTTTGCTAAGTACAATAATCTACTTAATTCTGATAAATCTTTTCCTTACCTGTAGGGTGAGCTCCCACAGGGTGGAATGTCGAAACCACTTTTTCCACTCTCTCTACAATATCGGCACTGTTCTGATAACTTGCCTGAGAAAGGTCTTCGAGATTCCTGAAGAAGTTATCCATATCAAATGGTATTGGCTGACCGATGAAAATCAGTTCGTTGGCAGTCTTCTTCAATCCTTCTTCCTTCATCAGCTTTTCCTCGTACAGTTTCTCACCGCTGCGAAGTCCCGTGTAGACAATTGGAATATCAACATCCGGCTCATATCCTGACAACTTAATCAGATTTCTGGCCAGAGTGTCAATCTTGACTGGCGATCCCATGTCAAGAACGAAGATTTCCCCGCCTCTCGCATATGTACCTGCCTGAAGAACCAGGCTGACGGCTTCGGAAATTGTCATGAAGTAGCGGATGATATCCGGATGCGTGACGGTTACAGGTCCTCCCTCTGCAATCTGCTTTTTGAAGAGCGGAATGACGCTGCCGTTACTGCCCAGGACGTTACCGAAACGAACGGCCACAAACTTTGTCCTGGAAGTTTTCGGATGCACGTCCTTAAGACCGTCCTTTCTATGATCATGCAACAACGGCAGAGAATCGAAGTCGTTATTCTCGCTGATTCTCTCCATGCTCTGAATAACCATTTCGCACATCCTCTTGCTTGCACCCATGATGTTTGTTGGGTTAACAGCCTTGTCCGTACTAATGAGAACGAACCTTTCAACATCATACTTAAGCGCCATGTAGGCAACCTTGTATGTGCCAACGACATTGTTCTTGATTGCCTCGTTGGGGCTTGTCTCCATCAAAGGAACATGCTTGTGCGCTGCGGCATGATAAACGATGTCGGGACGATACTTGTCAAAAATCATGTCCAAGCGACGGCTGTCACGAACGGACCCTATCAGCGTCACAAGATTGAGCTTATCGCCATACTTACGGACAAGTTCCTGCTGAATGGCATAGGCATTGTTCTCGTAAATGTCAAAGATAATGAGCTGCTTCGGATTATGTGCTGCAATCTGCCGACATAATTCGCTGCCGATTGATCCGCCACCACCTGTAACAAGGATGGTCTTTCCGGTAAGCTGCCTGAAGACCTCTGCCATGTCAACTTTAATGGGATCTCTTCCAAGAAGATCTTCAACATTGACAGCCTTCATCTTGCTCAACGACACCTCACCATTGGCAAGCTGATATATGCCCGGCAGACTCTTCAACTCACACTTGGTTTCCTTGCAGATATTGAGGATATCCCGCTTGTCTTCGGTTGAAGCCGACGGAATTGCAAACATGATCTGGTCAATGCTGTACTTCTTGACGGCACTTAAAATTGCGTCGCGACCACCGACAATGGGAACACCTTCCATTGTCCGGTCCCATTTGTTGGGATTGTCATCAATGACACAGCACGCCTTGCCTGACATCCCCTGGGAATTGCGCATCTCCCTTAAAATCGTCTTGCCGGCAGATCCTGCACCGATTACCATGACGTTGTGAATTGCAGCATGATTGTTGTAGCGGCGATTACGCTCAAGATTGATGTATCTGTAACTGAATCTGATTCCGACAATCAGCGCAAACTGAATGAAGGCACCGAAGATGTAATATGACGCCGGCATTCTGGTAACCAGACAGGTCATGAAAAGTCCCTGGAAGATTGTTGTTACCACAGACGAGGCGATGATTCTGTTAAGTTCATCAAAGCTTGCGAACTGCCACAAGCTGTTGTACAGTTTCAAGCAATGAAACACAATCAGCGTGAAGACTGTGTAGAATGGTGCAAACTTCATAAAAGCATGAAGACATTCAGGAGGAATGCTTGAAATGCGCATGTCAAACCTGAGAAACAGTGCGGCAAAATATGAAACGTTAACCGCAATAATGTCGTAAACAACCAAATACAAGGAAATCAGTTTCCAATGTTCGAATTTCTTTTCTGAACCGTTTTTCATCGTCGTAATCTACCCTCTCCGCCATCGCATAATATTGTAATGACGCTGTTTTTCAACAACGTCACTGCAAATAATCATCAGTTAAAAAAACAAAAACCTCTTTTTCTTCCTGACAGGTGAATAGTTACGTGCAGCAACATAGTCACCGTTAATCAGCTTTTCGGCATTGCCCTCGAATTCCATTGCCTTGTCTTCCCCGAAATCTTCGGCAATCCTGTACAATGCCTCGCTAAGAACAAACTTTCTGCCCGGCAAGCTGTGAGCATCAGATGCCACAATCTGAACAAGATTATGCTCAACCATGTCATGTGAGATTTTGGCGACATGTTCGCCGAAGCCGCCGACATAGCTCGTTGCCGTCACCTGAGCCAGAGCGCCGTTTGAAATGAAGTTGTACAGAATGTCAAGATCATCCTGAATCTTCTTGTTTCTCTCCGGATGCACGATTACGGGAATCGTTCCCTTACGCTTCAAATCAAAAATCAGCTGTTCCGCATAGCCTGGAACGTCACCGTGCGGAAATTCCAACAACATGTAGCGTTTCTGCTCATCAATACCTAAAAGATCATCGTAACGTTCAACCAGATCACCGTTGATGTGAACTTCTTGACCGGGAAAGACCGTCAACGGGATATCCCTGTTGTCAAGTTCGGTCTGAAAATCATCACAGACTTTGATGACGTCATCTTTGTGATTGACATAGTCATTGTCAAGATGATGCGGCGTCGCCAAAATATGCGTCACGCCGTCCGCAACCGCTGCTTCAGCAAGTTTCAAAGACGTTTCTAAATTTTTGGAACCATCATCAATCCCGGGAAGGATGTGACAATGCAGGTCAACAATCTTGTCAAATCGCATTATTTCTTGTCTTCTTTCCCATAATATCCATAATAGCCGTAATATCCATAATAGCCGCTGCCGGATGATCCTTTGACGTCATTGAAAATCGTACCGATAATTTTGGCATTGACGTGATTCAACAATCCGACTGCCTGACGCAAAGCCTCTTTTTCAGTTTTGCCTTCTCGAACGACAAGCACCGTCCCATCAACACGTGTCGAAATCAGCTGAGCATCGGTTACGCTCAATAACGGTGGGGCATCATAGATCACAAGATCAAAGTTAGTTTCCAAAGCCTTAATCAAGCCGGCCATTTTTCGCGATCCGATCAATTCTGACGGGTTGGGCGGCACCGGACCACTCGGCATAACGCTCAGGTTATCAACCGTTGTCTTATAAATCACGGTATTTGCCGGCATGTCTTTTTCCGTCAAAAAGTTCGTCAAGCCCTTCGGATCAGCGATGCTGAATGTCGCGTTGAGCGTTGGACGTCTCAAGTCGGAATCGACCAGCAACGTTTTCTTGCCTTGACGAGCAAACGAAACGGCCAAGTTGGCCGCAATGGTCGATTTGCCTTCAGAAGCCATCGATGACGTCAGCATGATTGACTTGAACTGTTCGTCGGCACTTGAGAACTCGATGTTCGTGCGAATCGTATTGAACTGCTCCGTGTTGGCGGAACCTGCCTTGGACACGGTAATCATGCGAACGCCGTAATCCATTGTTGTAGTTTCAAGATGTTTTTTCTTTTTCTTAAACAATGACATTTCATACCTCCGCTAATCTAAACGCGACGACGAACACGATGTTCATCGCCATTTTCCGAAACGTTTTCGTTCTTTTCAATGATTTTGACCAAGCCGTAATCCTGGTTGTCGCTGCTGATGTGGTAAATGGCGCCAAGATTCGTCAACCCGAGTTCCTTGGTCAAGAAGTCCGTATCCTTGACGGTCGTATCGTGAAGTTCTTTGATGACGGCAATCGCAACGCCGATCAATAAACCAAGCAACAAGCCGATTGCCGCATTTTTCATCTTATTGGGCGAAACCGGATTCGTATTGGCCGTTGCCTTCGTAACGACGGTCACGTTATCGATTTTCATCATTGTCTTGATTTTTTTAGCGAAAACTTTGCCGATCGTATTGGCAAGATCAGCGGCCGTATAAGCATTCGTGTCGGTTACGGTCACGCTCAGCACCTGTGAGCTTGTCTGGTTCGTAATCGACATCGATTTCTGCAAAGTACCGACGGATCCTTGATAGTTGTCGCGTTCTCTGACTTCTTTGACGACAGGAGCCAAGATGACTGATTTTTGCAAGACGTCCTTATAAGTATTGATTGCCTGCAAATCGGCCTGTTGTGCCGTGTACTGCATCTGGGTGTTGTCTGCTTTTTGATTGACCAAAATATCGATCGTAGAACTGTACTTTGGAGTCATCAAAACAAAGGTCGCAAATAGGGACACCAGCAAGCCTACGATGCCCCAGATGATAATGCTGACAATGCTTTTCTTGACAGCTCCGAACAGTTGGGATAAATCGATAACTGTTTCTTTATTGTTGTTGTCGTTCATTTCACTTCTCCTCATATGTAGATTACTCTCACCATTTTAACATAATTCAAGACAGGTGTTTTCTTAATTTACATAGTTTTTCAAAAAATAGCCAATCGAATTATCGATTATTATATAACTGTAATGCAATGCAAATAATTGATAACGCATTATCGATAATCCTTCTAATTTCTATCAAAGTCTTATAAAAAACATTCTACCACATTAGAATACGGAAAGTAGGGCAAATTTGCCCTACTTTAATTTCAGCATTCATAAATATTATTCAATGTTATATTTTAGTTCACAATTTATTTATATCAAACACTAACTAAAAGGAGTATCATTATAGGTGAAATAAGGGTTATCGACATTTAAAGGTTGCGGTTACAAAAAAGGAGTGGTATATATGAAAAAAGAATTGAAGCTTTTCGGAATTTTGCTTGTTTCAGGCTTGATTTTAGGGGCTTGCTCAAATCAAAAAAAAGGTGAAAAAACTTCAAACGAAAGCGAAAAAACAAGTTCGGTATCGTCAGTCAGGACGAAAAAATCTCAAGAAAAGTCACAATCATCAAGCTCCGTCAAAAAAGATGCCTCAACTTCCAGTGCCGGTTCAGTTTCTGACGCTTCTTCGAGTTCCGGCTCAAACCTCGAGGCAAGAGAAACATCAACGTCTTCTCCGACACTGGATTTAAACAACAAACGATTATCAGAACTTAATGCTTCAATACGAAACAACTTAGGAAACATCTTGCTTCCGAGCGCAAACGGACTCGATTCGGCACCCGGATATTTGAACATGCGTTATACCGGCGATGCGAACAACTTCTCCGTTGACTACATCGTAAGCTACAGCCCATACGGATTGAATGACGGAGCAATCAGCGGACACGTGCCTTACGCAACGTTTGTCAAAAAGACTTATGACAGCGAGAGCGCAGCCGCAAACGACGTGCCTTACCAGCCATCAGACAGCTCAAGCGGATTGCCGACAGTCGATCTTGGACACGGCATCAGCGGCGTCATGGACTCGGGTGCGGGACAACGCTACCTGCAATGGAACGAAGGCAGATGGTCATTCGTCGTTCATGCGAGTGCAGTCGTTGGCGAAGATCCTGTTCCGACGGCACAACACGTCGTTGACCTGCTTGAACGATACTACCTGCCGGCACCAAGTACAAAAGGCGGCGGACAGCTTGAAGCAACCGCCAGCGAAAACGTGCTGACGTGGAACAAGGGCAACGTTTTGTATACGTTGAAGGGAAAGAATATCGATACGCTGGTCAAGATGGCTGCCAGCGTGAAATGATGGATAATAGGAAGCGCTGCGACGGGGGTCGGGGCGCTTTTTTTTGCGTATTGGGGGGGCGTAGACAAAATTCAGGCTTTTTGCTCTGTTTTTGTCTACTTCGAGGGGCGCGCGGGCCAGCTGCGGTGGAATTCGTGCGAATCAGGGGGCGAAGGCGGCGTCCAACGCATATTGCTTCGGACCCGGGGGGTGGCCGAAGCACACGTCGAATGCTGTTCGCCTCCGTGCACAAGCAGGTTTCAGCACTTCGCTCGTCAGTTCAAGACTGGTCATCCGTTTACTCAAGCGCAGGTATCACAAACAAATTCGGGATGCGGCACTGCATTTTCATGAAACAAAAAAGCACGTCGGCAAATTCCAACGTGCTTTTTAAAACAATTCAAAATGTGTGCCTAGCCTGTAAAGAAACAGGACCAGCACGTCTTGGCGAATTTCATAGATGAGCAGTCAATCCGGTTCAACGTGACATTCGCATGTGCCCTTGTAATTACCCATAAGAGCATGATCTCTGTACTTTTCGTCCAATGTGCCGCCAGCCGCTAAAACATCAATCACTTTAAACAATCTATCAAGATTCCTATGCTGCTTTTTCGCAAGCTTGAAATCCCTCTTAAACTGACCGGTGAACTGAATATCGTACTTATTTTTCAAGCTCATCCCTCAATTCATCAATGTTGGAATATCTTGGTGAAGATGGATCTGAAGCCATTTTCCTCCCCTCTTCAATCGCTGCAATCGTTGTTTCGTTCGGCACGTCCAATTTCAATTCAAACGGAATGCCGCGTTCACGAATAGCAGTTCTAAGAAAAATATTTACGGCACTGGTCATGTTTAATCCAAGTTCATTGAAAATTTTCTCTGCTTTCTCTTTGACATCCTTATCTGTTCTGATGTTTAAATTCGTTGTTGACATATGAAACACCTCCATTCAAGGATATCGTATATAAGAATGCTCTTTTTGTCAACATTTTGTCATTACAATATATACAAAAAAGCTATGAATACATAGACATGCTGTCAACAAAAATCAGATTCGAACAACGTGAGCATCTGTTCCTTATTGATTTATCGGAAGAAGATTCTCGGCCTGCCGAGAATCTTGTCCTTTCTGATTTGGATTGGGGGAATTCGCGGCGAAGCGAGAATTCCGACAGATTGAGTTGAGGGGGGTGGGGGGTGGCGGCGGTAGACAAAATTCGGGCATTTTGATCCGTTTTTGTCTACTTCGGGGGGGCGCGGGCCAGCTTTGAAGGCGGCGGTAGACAAAATTCGGGCATTTTCCTCTGTTTTTGTCTACTTTAGGGGACGCGCGGGCCGGGTTTGGAGGCAGCAGTAGACAAAATTCAGGCATTTTGCTCCGTTTTTGTCTACTTTGGAGGTCGCGCTCGCCGGGTTTGGAGGCAGCAGTAGACAAAATTCAGGCATTTCGCTCGTTTTTTGTCTACTTTGAGGGTCGCGCGGGCCGGGTTTGGTGGATTCGGTAGACAAAATTCAGGCATTTTGATCCGTTTTTGTCTACTTCGAAGGGCGTGCGGGCCGGGTTTGGAGGCAGCAGTAGACAAAAATTAGTCATTTTGCTCCGTTTTTGTCTACTTCGAAGGGCGCGCGGGCCAGCTGCGGTGGAATTCGTGCGAATCAGGGGGCGAAGGCGGCGTCCAACGCACATTGCTTCGGACCCGGGGGTGGCCGAAGCACACGGCGAATGCTGTTCGGGGCAGTTCAAGCCCGGGGAGTTCAGCACTTCAACCGTCGCTTCAAGGGTGCCGCCCGTTTTCCGCAACCCAAACGCAAGTATCCCAAACGAATCAGGGGTGCGGCTTGTCAGCTGCAGCATCACGCTTCGCTCAACAAAAGCAGGTATCACAAACAAATTAGGGATGCGGCACTGCATTTTCATGAAACAAAAAAGCACGTCGGAAAATTCCAACGCGCTTTTTGCTATGCTTCTGCAACGTGAGCACCGGGGCGCTTCTTCTTTTCGATTTTTTCGCCCATCTGCATGTCGTCATTGTATCCCCAAACCCACGTTATGGCAAAAGCGACCGCAATCGAGACCATGCTTGAGATGAGAAAAGCGCAGAAACTGGTCAGCTGACTCGGGTCTTCCGGATTGAAGAACGAAGAAAAGCCAATCAGACCGCCTGTGAACCCGTACATGGTGCCGTGCATGAGACCGGTGACCAGCCCGCCTGCAGCAGAGCCGATCAGACCTGCGATGAAGACTCGTCTGAAACGGAGGTTGATGCCGTAGATAGCGGGTTCAGTCACGCCGCAAAAAGCAGAGATGGCAGCAGCAACCCCAAGAGCTTTCGTGTCTTCTTTTCTTGATTTTAAAGCAACCGCCAAAACTGCGGCACCTTGAGCAACCATGGTGTCAGAGATGATCGCGTTCATCGGACTTTCGCCGGTCGAAACGATCTGCTGGGAAACGAGCGGCACGACGCCCCAATGAAGTCCGAAGATGACGAGCACTTGATAGAAGCCGCCAATGATGAGACCTCCTGCCCAGCCGGACATCGAAACGGCCCAGTTGACGAAAGCGGCAATGCCGTTTGCGAGGCCTTGAATGACGGGCCCGGTGACTACCAAAGTTGTTACTGACACGACGAAAACCGTGATCAGCGGATTGAAAATCGTCTGGAGGCAGTCGGGCAAGCGGTCTTTGAGCCAATCACCGAGTTTTTTGGCCATCCACGCGGCGAGAATCATCGGAAAGATCGAGTACGAGTAGTTTAAGAATTGAAAATCCAGTGCCCCGATCGAAAACATCCCTTTAAAGCTTCTGCCCCACTCGACAAGCGTCGGATATGCCAACACGCCGCCGATGACCGCTGCAACGATGACGTCTCCGCCGAGGCGCTTGGCAGCACCGATTCCCACCAAAATCGGCAAAAAGTAAAATGCCGAATCGGCAATTGCACTGATCGTGGCATACGTCGTGCCTTTGGCATCCAAAAGAGCGCCAAGCTGGGGAAGAGTCAGCAATGCAAGCATCCCCTTGGTGATCCCGGAGGCCGCAATCACGCCGATGACGGGGCTCATCGCACCAGTGACGAACCCGATCAGATTGCCGAACAATTTCACGAACTGATTTTGTGCTTCGGATCGTTGAACCGACTGATCGTTTTCTTTTAGCTCATCTTCAAGCTCTTCCATGACCGCATCAAAGACCTTCGTCACGGCATTGCCGATGACGACCTGGTACTGACCTGCCGCATGGATGACGTCGATGATTCCGTCAGTTTCTTTTAAAACCTCATCTTTTGCAAGGTCTTCGTTTCTTAAAGTGAAACGAAGGCGCGTGATGCAGTGAATCAGCCCCGCAATATTTTCCTTGCCGCCGACGTTTTCAATAATAATTGAAGCAAGTTTCGAATAATCCTTTTCAGCCATAAAAAACACCTCATATTTAACTGCTGCAGCTTTGCGTTTTCAACGTTTTGCTGCATTTTTAACAATGAATTTAATTTAAGATACCAGCACCCGCTTGACTGGACGCCTTCAAACGGGAGTACCCGTCTACGGGCGAAATTGAGAAACTGCGGATTCACCCGCAACGGAAGAAAGATTTTAAAATCACGGATTTTCAGACAGGTTCAGAGATCGCCATTTGTCCCACGGCCGCGAGCAAACTTTTACGAACAAATTCAAAAAAAATGCAGATTTGACCGCAATCAAGAGACGACTCTTACGGGCACATCTCAAAAATCGTGACCTTGTCCAAAATCCGGCCGCATTCTCCAAAGCCACGACCACGCTTTGATTTTAAGCCCGCGCAACGAGTACATAATCTCTTTTTGCCGGTTTTGATTTGGCAATATTTGGGAAAATGACATTTTGAGAGTGCATATAATTACGGAAGTAGTTTATTGATGAAGACGATCGTGGTGCGAATTCCATGCAGCGTCTGCCTGTTTTGACCTGCATCAACGCCACGGTTTTCGGCAACGTTTTACTTATTCAAGGGGACAATCAAAATGCAAGATTTAGGCAAAAAAGTCATCTATCAGATTTATACGAAGTCTTTTTACGACAGCAACGGCGACGGAATCGGCGATCTGCGCGGGATCATCGAAAAGCTCGATTATATCGAAAAACTCAACGTCGACATGATCTGGTTCAATCCGTTTTTCGTTTCGCCGCAAAATGACAACGGTTATGACATTTCTGACTACTATCAGATCGATCCGCTCTTCGGAACCATGGAAGATTTTGAAGAGCTCCAGTCAAAGCTTGAAAAACTCGGCATCGACGTCATGCTTGACATGGTTTTGAATCATTGTTCCACTGAGCATGAATGGTTCAAAAAAGCACTTGCCGGAGACAAAGAGCATCAAAAGTATTTTTATCTTCGTCCTGCAAAAGAAGATGGCAGTCTGCCGACCAACTGGGTTTCAAAGTTTGGCGGCCCTGCCTGGGAAAGATTCGGCAACACTGAGCTTTATTATCTGCATTTATATGACAAAACGCAGGCAGATCTTGACTGGCACAACCAAAAAACAAGAGACGAGCTGGTAAACGTGGTCGATTTTTGGTGCAAAAAAGGCGTCAGAGGATTTCGCTTTGACGTCATCAACGTCATCGGCAAAGCACGCGAACTGGTCGATTCGAACGGCGAAAATGAGCGCGCGCTTTATACGGACACGCCCGTTGTTCACGACTACCTCAAGGAATTGAACCAAAAGTCGTTCGGAAAATATCCGGATTCGATTACCGTCGGCGAGATGTCGTCAACGTCCGTTGAAAACTGCATCAAATACTCGAATCCAAAAGAACACGAGCTTTCAATGGTTTTTACTTTTCATCACCTCAAAGTTGATTATCTGGATGGGAAAAAGTGGACGAAAACACCGTTTGACTTCATGAAGCTGAAGCAGATTTTGACGGAATGGCAGCTGCAAATGGCAACAAACGGCGGTTGGAGCTCTGTCTTTTGGAACAATCACGACCAGCCTTTTGCCTTGAGCCGTTTCGGAGATCCGGTGAATCATCGCGAGAAGTCAGCAGAGATGCTGGCGACGGCGATCCACCTGCTGCGTGGGACGCCCTGCATTTACCAAGGCGAAGAAATCGGCATGATAGATCCGGATTATGACGGCATCGAAGATTATGTCGACGTCGAGGCAATCAATGCTTACGGCGAGCTTCTTGCGCAAGGGTACGATGAAACGCAGGCCTTTGACGTCGTCAAGAGCAAGGCGCGCGACAATTCGCGGGTTCCGATGCACTGGACCCGCGGGAAAAATGCAGGGTTTTCTCACGGGACGCCGTGGCTTCGACCGACCGATCAGGAGCGAATCAATGTTGAAGACGAGTTGGCGCATGGCGAGATTTTTGATTATTATCAAAAGCTGATTGCGCTGCGCAAAAATGATGACGTGATTGCTTGCGGCGGATTTTTGCCCTTGCTGGAAGACGATGCGCGAGTCTTTGCCTATGTCAGGACGATGGAAGCATCGGGTGACGCGAACGCGCGCAAGATTTTGGTTTTGAACAATTTCTTCGGGGAAAAGTACGAGGTACGGATTCCTGACGAGTTTTGCGTAAAGTGTCGGGTCGTCATTTCGAATTATGAGCGGGATTTTTGTCATTTGGATGCGGTGCTTTCGCTTGAGCCGTATGAGGCGTTGGCGGTGGAGATTTGATATTGGGGGCGAGTGTGTGAAAGCGGTTGTTTAAGGGGGATGGGTATTATGTAAACCAGATACGAACATCGTGAGCATCTGTTCCTTGTTGATTTATTGGAAGAAGATTCTCGGCAAGCCGAGAATCTTTTCATTTTTGTTTTAAGCGAGAATTCCGACCTGTTGAGTTGAGAGGGTTGAGAGTTGGCGGCGGTGGACAAAATTCAGGCTTTTTGCTTCGTTTTTGTCTACTTCGGAGGCCGCGCATGGCCTTTTTGAAGGCTTCTGTAGACAAAATTCAGGCTTTTTGCTCCGTTTTTGTCTACTTCGGAGGCTGTGCGGGGCCTTTTTGAAGGCGGTGGTAGACAAAATTCAGACATTTTGATCCGTTTTTGTCTACTTCGGGGGGCCGCGCGGGCCGGTTTTGGAGGCAGCAGTAGGCAAAATTCAGGCATTTCGCTCGTTTTTTGTCTACTTCGGAGGCTGCGCGGGGCCTTTTTGAAGGCTTCGGTAGACAAAATTCAGGCATTTCGCTCGTTTTTTGTCTACTTTGGGGGGCGCGCGGACCGATTTTGGTGGCTACGGTAGACAAAATTCAGGCATTTTGCTCCGTTTTTGTCTACTTCAGAGGGCGTACAACCGGCAGCAGTCAAAGCTCTGCATTTCACAAAAAAAAGTAGCCGAAACAATCGACTACTTTATAAACAGGTTCCCCGAACCTTTGTATAAAGGAGAAAGGAGCTCGATCTGAAGTAATCAAATCTAACAACCACGGATAAAGCGAGGGGAGCACCACCCCCTACGCTCTATATTGTATCCTGTCTCCCAAAAACGGCGGTCCCATTCAAAAGGTCCGGCAGTTCGTTTTTTGGCACTTCAGGCAAAATGCAGTGCACAAAAACAGGACCCCCCAAGAGAAGTCCCGTTAATCATTTATTTTTCATGAGAATCCTTGCGCCAGAAGCCGAGGATGAGTCCGGCAACGATCGTACCGATGGCAACGGCAAGGATGTAGCCGAGGGGATTGCTTGCAAGCGGCGTTACCCAGAAGCCGCCGTGCGGTGCGGGAACGGATACGTGCCACAAGCCGATGAGAGCTCCTGAAACGGCAGAACCGACGATGCAGGAAGGAATCACGTGACCTGGATCGGCCGTTGCGAACGGAATCGCGCCTTCAGTAATGAAGGAGAATCCGAGAACCCAGTTGGAAATGCCGGCGCGGCGTTCCTGTTCCGTGAACTTCTTAGGGAAGAGCACTGTTGCAAGTGCCGTTGCGAACGGAGGCACCATGCCGCCGACCATGACTGCGGCCATCAAACCGGCTGCAGCCGTTGAGTGCGGGTCGTTTGCGAAAGCACCGGATGCAAAGACGTATGCAGCCTTGTTGAAGGGACCTCCCATGTCAATGGACATCATGCCGGCCAGAATCAGGCTGAGCAGGACGGCATTGCCCGTACCGAGGTGATTCAGGAAGTTCGTGATCCAGACGTTGATCGTTGAGAAGATCGGGTTGACGATGAAGTACATGATCAGTGCGATGAACAGCAAGCCTAAAATCGGATAGATCAGCATCGGCTTCATGCCTTCGATCGACTTCGGCAGGTTCTTGCAGAGCTTCTTCAAGCCGTTCATCATATGGCCGGCAATGAAACCGGCTGCGATACCGCCAAGGAAGCCGGCAGCGGATTTGGCATCGGACATGACGTTAGCAGTATATGCGCCGCCAAACGAGCCGGAGTAGACGGTTGCCATGAACCCGCCGACGAAACCTGGCATCAGGGCCGGCTGATCGCCAATGGCTTCGGCAATGTATCCGGCAAGAACCGGAACCATGAAGGCAAAGGCCATGTTGCCGGCATTATTCAAGAAGATGAATGCAGGTGATTTTGCGCCGCCCATGTACTGTTCAACGATAAATGAGATAGCCATCAAAATCCCGCCGCCAATAACGAACGGAAGCATATGAGAAATCCCGTTCATCAGCTGCTTGTAGATGCTGCCCCAGACCGTGTCGTTTGAAGATGCAGAAGATGATTCTTCTTCGCCCGCTTCTGCTTTGTATGCAGGCGCTTTGCCGTCAAGAATCGTTTGAATCAGTTCTTCAGGATTTTTGATGGCGCTCGTTACGGGTTTTGAAATCAATTGCTTGCCGTTGAAGCGAGCCATTGCGACCTTCTTGTCGGCAGCAATGACGACGCCCTTTGCGCGCGCAATTTCCGAATCTGAAAGAAGGTGCTTGACGCCTTCTGAGCCGTTCGTTTCGACCTTGATGTCAACGCCGAGCTTTTCAGCAGCCTTCTTGAGGTTTTCTTCTGCCATGTACGTATGCGCAATGCCGTTCGGGCAGGCCGTGACGGCAACGATGTACGGACGATCGCTTGCAGGTGCGTTGTCCGCTTGCTTTTCAGCTTCTTCCTGAGCCTTGTTTTCGGCTTCCTTCCTTGCAACCGCATCAGCAAAGATTGCCTGAACCTTTTCAGGCGTATCGGCGGACTTCAAAGCGCTCGTAACGTCAGGATTCATCAATACCTGCGACAGTGCTGCCAAAGCTTGAAGGTGCGTATTGTCGCCGCCTTCAGGAGCCGCAATCATGAAGAAGAGATGTGCAGGCTGTCCGTCAAGCGAATCGTAGTCAACGCCTGCCTGACTCTTGGCAAACATTACGGCCGGTTCGTTGACGGCTTCGTTGTGCGCATGCGGAATGGCAATGCCGTCGCCCATTCCGGTCGAACCTTCTTCTTCACGTTTGATAATGTCTTTTTTATATGCTTCTTCGTCTTTGATGACGCCCTTTTCAAACAGATTGCGGACCATTTCATCGATGACTTCAGCCTTTGTCTGAGCCTTAAGATCCATGATCATCAGGTCCGTTCTTAATAATTCACGAATGTCCATGAGATATTCCCTCCTTATTTATATTCTTCAATTTTGATCAATGGCAAAATTTCGTTGATCTTATTCTTGTCTGCAAGGTCTTCGGAAAATGCAGTGGCTGAACCGCAGGCGAGACCGTAACGGAATGCTTCCAAAACGTCGCCCGTCCTGGCAAAGGTTCCGGTAAATCCGCCGATCATCGAATCACCGGCACCAACCGAGTTGATGACCGAACCCTTTGGCGCATATGAACGATAGACCTTGTCTTTTGTAATCATCATGCCGCCGTCACCTGCCATTGAGATCAAGACGTGCTGTGCGCCAAGCTCCAAAAGTTTCTTGCCGTATTTCGCAACGTCATCCATCGATTTCAGTTCAACGTGGAAAAGATCTGCCAATTCGTGATTGTTCGGCTTAACGACAAGCGGCTTCTTTTCAAGCGTCTTCATCAAGCTTTCGCCCGTCGTGTCGATTACGAAATCCGCACCCTTTTCGCGAATCACGTCAATCAGTTCCGCATAAAAATCATCGTCGAGATTTGGTGCAAGACTGCCCGCAAAGATCACGACGTCGCCCTTTTCCAATTTTTCAAACTGCTTTTTGAACTCGACCAATTCTTCATCAGAAATCACCGGCCCGCGGCCGTTGATTTCAGTCTCTTCTTCTGCCTTGATCTTAACGTTGATGCGCGTGTCTTCCTTAATATGCGTAAAACTTGTGCTCAAGCCGACGTTTTCAAGCGATTCTTCAACGAACCTGCCGGTAAACCCGCCCAGGAAGCCGAGCGCTGTATTTTCCACGTCGAGCTCTTTCAAGATGCGCGAAACATTGATGCCCTTTCCGCCCGGAAGCTTGTTGTCATAGTCCATGCGATTGACTTCGCCCAGCGTCAGGTTCTTGAGCTGAACGATGTAATCGATTGAGGGGTTGACCGTCACCGTATAAATCATTTTTCTACCTCCTGTATCGTTGTCTGCTTGTTGTACTGACTGCTCAGCTTTGGCAACAACTGCGTGGTGATGATTCGCGCTTTCGAAACGTCGGCAACCTTGACGAACGAGACCTCATCAAATTTCGTATGGTCAGCAAGCACGTAGCACTGTTCGCTTTGTTCCATCGCAGCCTGCTTGACGGCAGCTTCGTTGGGATCGGGGGTGGTGTAGCCATAACGAGGGTGGATGCCATTCATCCCCATGAAAACTTTGTTGAATCGGTACTTCTTGAGCGAGTCGACCGCTTCAACGCCAACGATGGCCTTTGTCGTATTCTTGAGTTCGCCGCCGATCAGAATCGTCCTGATGTCCTTGTCGGCAAGCATGGATGCGTGCATGACGCCGTTCGTGACAACCGTCAGGTTCTGTTCCGGTTCAAGATATTGAACCATTGCAAGAGTTGAAGTACCGGCGTCAAGATAAATCACGTCATCCTGCTGAATATGTTTTGCCGCAGCATGCGCAATCGCATTTTTTTCAGAAGTATTGCGTGTCGCCTTGCCGGTCATGTCCGGTTCGCTCGACAATGAATACTTGATTTTGGCACCGCCATGCACCCTGACTAAAAGATTCTTTTCTTCAAGCAGCTGGAAGTCCCTTCTGGCGGATGATTCCGAGCATCCGGACTTTTCGCAGATTTCCTGAAGCTTGACGACTTTGTTTTCCTTCAACATTTGCAAAATCATTTGCTGTCTTTCTTCTGCAAGCACTTTCATCGCCTCCGATAGTATAATAACATGGCATTTGAGAAAAAGCAATCAAAAAACGTCAAAAAGTTTCATTATCTTGAACGGTTATGACTGTTTATGAATGGTGATGGAAGGAAGGGCCCGTTGAAAGATGATAGGCGGTGAGTCTTGTGTGGGGGTGTGGGTGGTGTGTGGGGTATTATGTAAACTAGCGGTGGGAGATTACAAGATGGGGGTGTTCGAGACGGGATGTTATGAACTGAAACGTGCGGCGGAATTATGTAAACTGAAATGTGCGGTGATATTATGTAAACCAGATGCGGGTGTGGTGAGACGCGTCCACGCAGCGATGTTATGTGAACTAGCGAGGCATGGCAAGTTAATCAATGCGTCATGAAAGCCAGATGCGAGCACAGTGAGCATCTGTTCATTTATTGATTTACTGGAAGAAGATTCGCAGCGAAGCGAGAATCTTGTCCTTTTTGATTTAGATCGAGGGAATTCGCAGCGAAGCGAGAATTCCGTTCATTATTCGATGCTGCGCGGATCGGTTTTGAAGGCTTCGGTAGACAAAATTCGGGCTTTTGGCTTCGTTTTTGTCTACTTCGGAGGCCGCGCGGGACCCTTTTGGAGGATGCGGTAGACAAAATTCGGGCTTCTTGCTACATTTTTGTCTACTTCGAGGGTCGCGCGGGGCCTTTTTGGAGGATGCGGTAGACAAAATTCGGGCTTTTTGCT